>Ga0315277_10003706_pt1 | contig 20665 bp, 24 predicted proteins | sample YL17G05_15_MG_FD_203695 | JGI IMG/M metagenome (GOLD analysis project Ga0315277, IMG submission 203695) | Sediment microbial communities from Yellowstone Lake, YNP, Wyoming, USA - YL17G05_15 | ecosystem: Environmental > Aquatic > Freshwater > Lake > Sediment | place: USA: Wyoming | collected... | reverse complement strand
CCAAGAACCCCAGCTGAATGAGACCTTTAGAAAAAAGGGTGTCCCTTTTGAATATTTGGATACGCTGGGCTTGGAGCTTTTTGTCCCTTTAAAAAGCCAGGAGCGGCTCCTGGGAATTTTAATTTTAGGACCAAAACTTTCTGAACAACCTTATAGTTTAGAAGAACTTCGCCTTTTAGAGACAATTGCAAATTCTGCCACATTAGCATTAAGCAATGCTCTTTTCTTTTCAGAACTAACAAAAGAAAAAGAAAAAGTTGAGGAAGCAAGAGCCGCTCTTGAAATCAAAGTCGGGGCAAGAACCAAAGAATTAAAGGAATTAACCGAAAATCTTGATGAACAGGTAAAAGAAAGAACAAAAGAGCTTCAGCAAAAAGTAACTGAATTGGAAAAATTCTACAAATTGACAGTGGGAAGGGAGCTTAAAATGAAGGAATTAAAAGAAAAATTAAAGAAAACAAAAGAGGATTGATGCTTGACTTTATTTTCAATTTTAGTATTCTTTTCTTGTACTATTTATTTGTAAGATGACCAAAGAAGAGTTAGAAAATGAAAACATAATCCAAGTCAGAAACCTCACCAAAAATTTTCATGATCTGACTGCGGTAGACAATATTTCATTCGGTGTAAAAAAAGGTGAGATTTTTGCTTTTTTGGGGCCAAATGGAGCAGGAAAGACCACTACAATAAAAATGATTACCACTCTGCTCTCTCCCAGCGCAGGAGAAATAATGATTAATGGATATGATGCCAAAAAAGACCAAAATGAAGTAAGGTGTTCTTTTGGAATCGTATTTCAAGACCCGAGCCTGGATGACGAACTTACCGCTTATGAAAACATGGAATTCCATGGCATGCTCTATAAGGTGTCAAAAGATGTGCTGAAAGAAAGAATTGAAAACTTGTTAAGGTTTGTTGAGCTGTGGGACAGAAAAAATGACTTGGTTAAACATTTTTCAGGCGGGATGAAGCGAAGATTAGAAATTGCAAGAGGATTTATTCATCATCCTAAAATCTTATTTTTGGACGAACCCACTCTCGGACTTGACCCTCAAACACGAAATCACATCTGGGATTATATAAGAAATCTAAACAAAGAAGAGGGGATTACTGTATTTTTTACCACCCACAATATGCAGGAGGCAGAACGTATTGCCGATAAAATCGCAATTATTGACCATGGTAAAATTATCACGCAAGGAAAATCTGAGGAATTAAAACTCCAAACAAAAACAAGTTCATTAGAAGATGCATTTTTGGAGCTTACGGGACACGATATTCGCGATGAACAAGTAAACGGAGTAGACCGTATGAGAATGCACCGCAGGACAATGCAAAGATAATAATTAATAAATCATATGAGTGCAATTTATGTTCTCTGGATAAGACAATTGAAACGACATTTTAGGTCAAAATCAAGAATGGTGGGCTCCATAGCCCAACCTTTGCTTTATTTGGTTGCACTTGGAATGGGTTTTGGGCCAATTTATCAAAAAGCAGGAGGAGGAAGTTATATCCAATTTTTGGCGCCCGGTATTATTTCAATGAGCATTCTGTTTACTGCGATTTTTTCTGGAATAGAGATTATTTGGGACAGGCAATTTGGATTTTTGAAAGAAACTCTTGTTGCACCTGTTCCTCGGCTTGAAATTATGATAGGAAGAACCCTGGGCGGGGCAACAGTAGCCACCCTGCAAGGAATGATTGTTTTTTTTATTGCTTGTCTTATAGGATTCAGGCCGGTAAATTTAGCACTTTTGCCTCTAAGTTTTGTTTTTATGTTTCTTATTGCAATTTTGTTTACCGCATTTGGGACAGCTATTGCCTCGGTTCTGGAAGATATGCAAGGCTTCCAACTTATTATGAATTTTCTGGTAATGCCGCTTTACTTTTTATCCGGCGCTCTCTTTCCGCTAGATGGCTTGCCAAAAACTATGGGCTTTATCGCATCGATTGATCCACTTTCCTATGGAGTGGACGGTCTCAGGGGCACGCTTGTAAATGGAACCCATTTTGGATTATTTAAGGATTTTTTAGTATTGGGCATTGTAATCTCCGTCTTGCTTTCTTTGGGTAGCTATCTTTTCTCAAAAATTCAAATTTAAATTCTAATTTTATTCATTTAAAGTTATAATAAAATAATGAAAAACAAAAATCTTATTTTTGGTATTATCTTAATTAGTGTCCTTGCAGCAGGCGGAATTTGTTTTTTGAGCCTCAAAAAACCGGGACAACAAAAACCACCTCAGCCACTCCCAAAAACTGTAAATAGTTTTGAAGAATGTGAAGCAGCCGGTTATCCGATTGCAGAAAGTTATCCTCAAAAATGTACCAGGCTTGATGGAAAAAGTTTTACTCAAGATATTGGAAATGAATTGGAAAAAACAGATTTAATAAGAGTAGAAAATCCCCGCCCAAATCAAACAATTACCAGTCCCATTGTTATAAAAGGTGAGGCAAGAGGTACCTGGTTTTTTGAAGCATCTTTTCCAATAAAACTAAAAGATGAAAAGGGCAATGTAATAGCCACTACTATTGCCCACGCACAGGACGATTGGATGACAGAAAATTTTGTTTCTTTTTCGGCAATCTTGGAATTTCAAACAACAACTCAAAAAGGGAATCTTATTTTAGAAAAAGACAATCCCTCCGGCCTTCCTCAGAATGCAGACGAATTAAGAATTCCTGTTAAAATAATTCCTCCGCCTTCCCCGTCTAAATAATAATTTATGTCACAAGTGACTCAAGAGGAATTAAAACAATTAGACATTGTAAAGGGAAATGTGGTAGGAATCGCTCTAATAGACGATTTTAAATTCATTCAAAATAGAAAAGGGATAGAAGGGGTAAAGAAAATAGAAGAAGAAATGGCAAGATTGGGCTATCTTTTAAAATTTAAGGACTTGAAGAGTTTTGAATGGTATCCAGAAAAACTTAATCTTTTATTGTTTGTAACCCAAAAAACCTTTGATTGGGACGATAATACAATGCGGGAAATGGGAACCTTCGGGGCAAGGGTTTCCATAATGATTCGCTTTATGCTGAAGTATTTTATTTCAATAAAAAAACTTATAAAAGGAACTCAATATTGGAGAAGATACCATGATACGGGAGAATTGGTGGTTATTGAGGCAGACATACAACAAAAATTTGCGATTTTCGAGATTAGTGACTTTACGCCCGGCTATTCTTCTCACTGTCGCTATATAGAAGGTTATATGGAACAAATTGCTTCTTACGTAATACCAAACGGCAATCCAAAAGTAAGGGAATCAGAATGCACTTTTTCAGGAGGAAAATCCCATATATTTAAAATAACTTGGTAAAAATTTGAAATAAAAATTAGAGCAAAATTGTAATAAAATTAAGGAGGATTATAAAAAATAACAAAGTTAAATTAAAATTTAAAAATGCAAAAAACAAAATATATTTTAGCACTATTGCTTATATTGACCCTAATCCCAATCCAGAAAGCAAATGCTTTGGTTTCAGAAAGCATTGATCCACGAGGCACAACAAAAGATGCCATGGGAAAGATTATTCCTCTTGGGTATTGCATTAATATCTTGCAGCAGGGTGCACAGGGTCCTCAAGTGGAAGATTTGCAAAATATCCTAAAATCAGACCCAACAATTTATCCTGAAGGATTAACCACGGGTTATTATGGCTCCTTAACCAAGGAGGCTGTCAAACGCCTTCAGAAAAAATTTAATCTTTCACAAACAGGAGAAGTTGACGAAGAAACAAGTAAAATAGTCTTGCCTTGTCCAATAGATGTACAGATTACTGTTGTTTCTCCAAATGGAGGAGAAACATGGAATAAAAAAGACATTCATGAAATTACCTGGAAATTAAGCCGACCTGTTGCAGAGCCAACAGACAATCAGACACCTACACAAGAAGAAACAGTGCTACCTATTGATGATATTGATAAAAAATATTTCTGGCCGCAGGGAAGAATAGACCTGATAAAAAGCGACGGTACATTCGTAAAACATATTACTACTATTAATCTTGCCTATCAAAGTTATACCTGGGAAATTGATTCTTCTATAGCAAATGGAGCAGATTACAAAATCAGAATTGAACTGGGTCCTGTGATTGCCTGTAAGGGCGAACTCTGTCCTTTGCTTTATAATCCAAAATTTACATTTGGAGACGAAAGCAATAATCCATTTAGCATCACAGGAGAAACAAATGTGCCTCCTAAGGGATTAGATGAGGCAATTGCTGTTGTAGAGGAAATGCTTGTTCAGATGCAAAAACTGCTTGCGCTTTTGAAGTCAATGAAAACCCCTTAAGTCATAAAAAACGAGGGTGGCGAATGCCACCCTGCCGAAATCTCTTTTTTGACCCTTATTTTTGGGCTTTTTTATTTTAATTGACTTTTAATCAAATTTATGGCAGAATTAAAAAACACTTGGCTTTGCTAAGTGCTTTGTTGTAAAGAAGCTCATTCAATATTGCTTTCAGAAAAATCTGCCAAAGAAAGGAGGAAATGGCAGAAAACGAACCGTCGTTAGTTGTCCGGGAACAACAGATACTGCCAGTGAAAGGAGGTCGCTATGGCAGACATACTGATAGACGAGCTAAGAACTCGTCTCAGAGAACTCTGTAGGATTACCGAAGACGACCTTAGGTTGCCTTTTGGTGAGGCAGCCAGGACGGTTATGCTACGCATCGAAGAGAGCATCATACACAGTATCCCCGTTCGCGACGTGGTCGGTGCCGTACTCGCATCTCTCGGCACTGATTTCGGCGGTGACCTGCACACAGCGCTCGAATACGCAGCGCGTCAGGCAAACAAGGGCGAGGACCTGTCCAAGGTTCCGCCTGGAACTTCCCACGAGGCTCTCGCCACCTTCTATGAACGGGTGGTAGTGCCATGCCTTGAGGCAAAGGGCGAGGCGCTAGCCGGACTGGCCGAGAGACACCCCGACCTGACGACTACCGAAAGGTTGATCCTGAAGATCGGCCACAAGATCGGAGTCCAGTTTAACGCCATGTTCATCAAGTGGTGGCAACTGGCGATACTACCTCTGCGCAAGAGCCAACTGTCGCAAAAAGACATCAAGCGACTCCTCAGCAAGGCGCGGAAAACCAACCGGTACGCCGTACTCATGGCTCCCGATGGCAGGCCTATCGAGGCGCTCACCGAGGAAACCATCCTGCAAGGAGTTCAGGTATCCCTTGCGAATGCATTTCCTGATGAGATCGCCGAGGCAAGAGCCAAACTGCTATGCCTGGTAATGGAACTACCAAGGAGTGAGCGGGAATACCGCAAATACTTCTTGGCGTTAGCCAATGCCCTTGGATGCCGCGACTTCAAGGAGATGACGCGACGATGGCTGGCGGTGGACAAGGCATGGGTACTCATCCCACATACTGTGCGGGCAGTACCCGTGCATATGATGGAATGGGGATACCAACACCCCTACGCCATCAGTCCCGAGTATCGCGTGTGCTGGCGAATGAACGAGTTTACCAGCATCATCGCCACAATGCGGGAACAGATGGAACGGCTTGCCTTGGAACTGGGAGATGGGACTGACGTGACCAAGTTGGAGCATACCGACGTGGTTGAAGTCCTGAACGTGGTACAGGGAGGCTGCTGTATTGACTTTGCGTATGCTGGACAGAGCGTGCCAAACGCTCCAGCGGCGCAAATAATGGGCATGAAGAGCCTCCTCGCCACAGAGGCAATGAAGGTTCGGCTCGAGCGCCACATCTGGATGCTCCAGAGATGTCTGAGCCCATCCACGCTAAGATGGCTCCTGGGAAACTTTACCCTGCAGGAAATGTACGGGCTGGTTGTTGGCCATGAACTTGGCCACTCGTTTGTAACCAGCAACCGGCTCCTCCGGGTATTTGGGGCCACCAAGCACCAGATCGAAGAAGGCAAAGCAACCGTCCTGGGCATCCTGGGCATGTCGAGGTCAGATCGCTGGACTCCTTTGCAGCTTGCAGCAGTCATTTTTGACGACTGCCTCCGCATGCTTGGCAAAGAACTGTTCACCGACCCGACACACGCCCCTTATGCCAATGAATGCATGCTAATTCTTAGCGTGCTTCGAAGGCATGGGGCAGTCGTGATCGTTGACGGCAAGTTGGAAATGAGTGTCAGCACTGCCAACAGCGGCCTGATAGCCCGGTGGATCTACGAAGATCTTGTAATCCCACTGGTCGCAGCCTACAAGGCAGCTGACCTCAACACCATTCAGGACATTCTCGCGGAAAAGGCGAACCCTATGGCTGGGGACATATGGCCTGTCCGCGAGCTCATCGACGCTAACCTCGCTAAGGCGTAAGCGTCGGCTGAAAGCAATAAGGAGCCCGAATTTCTTCGGGCTCCTTACCTTTTTATATTAATTATTTTACCATACTATATATTGACAAAATATAAAATATATGTTATCATATAGGTGTAAGCTAGAACATTGAAATTCATTTAAATAATAAAAAGAAGAGAGAGTTATTATAGTCATAAAATATTTTCTGACTAATCTAGTCACATAACAAACGACTCTCTCTGAGAGTCGTTTGTTTATTAAGTGACCTGTCAATAATTTGACAGACCTAAAATGATAGGCCGTAGCCAACCCCTGGCTAAAAGATTATATCTTTTGCAAAGTAAGATTCTAGGCCAATCGCTGAAAAGCGAATAACCTTTCTTACTGAGCCGGTCAGGATTAAGAACGAGACTCATCCTTCATCATTCTTGTGTGGATGGTGGAGGAAAGCTTCGCTCTTAAACAACGTAGACAAATAGAGGCAGAGACAAGACAAGAAGGGAGAAGAAGTCATGTTCCTCGGAGTAAGCGACGGAAGTCGCCATTCTTGCCAAGATCCGCAGCGGGCGCTGCTCCATCGACAGCCCCTGGATGCTACGGATGTGGCAAGCGTAATCTCCAACGGAAAGACCGTAGTCGTTGTCCCCAGAGCGGGGCGCGATGTGGTCCTCTCCGCAGTAGAGTTTGCCAGGCGCTTCCCGGCCCTTCAGCCGGTTATGGCCTAGCAAAACGGAGACCCACCAATGGGTAAAAATGGCGCCCTGCCTGGGACGGGAACTGGTTATCCAAAAGTTCAAAAACAGGTAAGTGTCGAGCCAGCGAGGAAAAAAATAGCTAAGCTGGCACGACGAAAACAAGAAAAAGACACATCCTGGGAACATGTGTCTTTCTCTCTCAGCTCACCAAAAAAATGATGGCCTGAGAGAGCCCCAACACCAATGTGGTGGGGTAAGTCAAAGAAAGGATGTAATAATGAAATAGTGCTGGCTGGACTCCCAAGGTCCAGTAAGAGGATCCTTTAAAATAAATTTTCTTGGGGCGTAAGTTGGTTATCTATGAAAAGCGACGCCAATGCGAAATAGCATACGAATGACGCGAATTCAGAAAAAAGAATTTTGTAGGTAATCAGCTTATGCTCCAAGATCAGAATAAATTTCTTTTTAGGAAGCTACCGGTAAGATAGATTGAACATTAACTAGGAAGGTACAGAAATCTCTCTCTTCGCCTTCTGCAGCTGATGTTTATATAATTCTATCCTCATCGGCAGCTTCCTGGAAGGAAAATTGAAAATTAAAACATTAAGAGATAAAATAATATAAGATGAAAAGAAAAGGAGTGTTTATTACAATCAGGGGAATCGTTTCAAAAATCCCAAAAGGCAAAGTAACCACGTATGGCGATATTGCTAAATCATTAAGATTAGAAAGCGCAAGAACGGTTGGCTGGGCGGTAATGGGAAATCAAGATCCTAATATTCCTTGTCACAGGGTGGTTAAAAAAGATGGGTATCTGGCAAAAAACTATTCTTTGGGCGGATGGGATGAACAAAAAAAGAGATTAAAACGCGAAGGAGTAAACTTTATAAAAAAATATCAGGTGGATTTAAAAAAACATTATTGGAAAATAAGTTAAATAATTTTAAAATATTATGAATCAGGATTTTTTAGTAAAAATTAAAACTTTAGAAGCATCAGTAGAAAAAATAGATCAATTAAGTGATAAGGTGCTTGATGCAGTTAAGCTATATACTGATGGAATTGAAAAATTTATTGCTACAGAACAGAGCAAACTTGAAAGATCTTTATCAGAATCTCAACGGATGATTAAGCAGGAAAAATCTAAACTATCTGCCTTTTTTAGAGAGATTGAGAGAGTGGGGCAAGAAGCTGAAAAAAGAACACAAGATGCCGAGAGACAGGTACAAGAATTGCAAAGAAGAGTTGATGAATTGCAAAGAGAAATGCAGACACTCCAAACACAACTTCAAGAATCTACAAAGTCAAAAAAGTAGTACTCAAATCCAATTTTAATATAGAAAAAGAACCAGAAATTGGTTCTTTTTCTTTTTTACCCTAGCTTTGCTTACTATCTCAACATGAGCCCCTTTTGCTTTTAAAGGATTTTTGTTAAAGTAAATTTTGTAAATCTAAATCTTAAAAATGGCTATGTTATTTACTCAAGAACAATTTGAGGAATTGAAAAACACAATTTCAAGAGCTGAGAAAGAATTAGATAGAATCATAAAGACAAAAGTAGGATTGCCTGGAGCGGGCGCTAGTGATAGTTATCATGGTGTTATAAATATTTACATTGAAGAGGTTCAAATAAGAACAAGATTATCAGAACTTAAACGCTTGGCCGCAAAAGCCAAAATGATAGAGCCAAAACAAGATGTAGAAAAAGTAGGCATTGGCAATGAAGTTATGATCGAATATGAAAACGGAAAAAAAGAAAAAATCGTCTTGGAAGGTTATTTAATTAAGCCAGAAAAAAATTTAGCATCTATTTATAGCCCCTTGGGAAAAGCCATAAAAGGAGCAAAAGTAGGGCAAGAAAAGATTGTAAGACTTGAGGGTAAGAAAAAGAAAATTAAGATCTTGGAAATTATTCCTCATAACAAACTTTGAGGATTTACGTCTATTTCCCAGTCTTTTGGAAAATTTTCAATCAATAAGATTTTAACTTCCTCTTGACGAGGTAGTTTTAATTTTAAAATGATGCGCTGAACATATTTTCCTTTAATCCTTGATACAAGAGCCGAAATAGGACCCAGAATTTCAATGCTTTGCGATAAATTTTCTTTTGCAAATAGCTTTTCTAATTTTTTCCCAAGAATATCTGCCTCATTTTCCACCCTTTTAAAATCCGCACGAGAGATGCTTAATTGGATAATTTCAGAAAAAGGAGGGTAGTTAAATTTTTTTCGAGATTTAATTTCTTCTCCAAAAAAAGAGCTATAATTGCCTTTGCTTTGATATTCAAATAAAGGTAACTGGGGATTGTAAGTTTGGATTAGCATTTTCTTGGACAATTTCTTTAGTCCTTGTAGAAGTTGAATGGCTTTTTCTGAAGACCTAAAGTCAGGAAAGTTCAAAAGGGGATCTATAAGAATTATTCCTGTAAGTTTAGTATTTTTTGCCTCAAATTTTGAATCCGCGCCTTTTAGTAAAAGCTGGGTACCCACCAATACGTCATATTTTCTATCCTGGAAGTCCTTAAGAATTTTTTCTTGTTCTTTTTGGGTAGGAGCTGTATCAGAATCTAATCTAGCAATCTTTATTTTTATTTTCTTTGGACCGGATTTAAATAATTTCCTTAACTCATCTGCAACCTTTTGAGTTCCGGTGCCGGCATATTTTATCCTCCAACTTTTGCATGCCGGACACACAATAGGCGCTCTTTCTCGGACCCCGCAATGATGGCAAACCAACATATCTTTTACCTCCTGTCTCTTGTCGCTTCTCGCTAATCTGTGATAAACCATTGGCGCTTCACAATCTTTGCATTTTATTACGTGACCGCAGTCGCGACAAAAAACTGAAGTAGCCGAACCTCTTCTGTTTATAAATAAGATCACTTGCCCTCTATTTTTGACAATTTCGGAAATTGAATCCTGAAGCTCCTCACTGAAAATTGAAAAATTTCTCTTTTTGATTTCTTCTCGCATATCCACCAATTCAATGCGCGATGAATTATGAACAGGGGGTATTTTTTTAAAGTGGTATTTTTTGGTTGTTGCAAAATAATAAGACTCTACGCTGGGAAAATCTGTTCCCAGAATCAGCTTTGCACCTGTTATCTTGCCTAACTCTTGAGATATGACTTTGGCATCGTATCGCGGAGATTGTTCCCAAGATTTAAAAGATGGATTTTCTTCTTTATCAATGATAATTAGCCCCAGGTTACTAAAAGGAGCAAAAACAGCAGATCTGGCGCCAATAATAATATTTTTTTCTCCGGAATAAATCTTTTTCCACTCTTTTAGTTTTTGAGAAACATTTTGCTCGCTATATAAAAAAGAAATATCGCCCTTGATTTTATCTCCTAAATCGTGAATGTACCTTACCTCGGGAACTAATATTAAAACCTGTTTTTTTTCTTTTTGGACTCTTTCAATTTCTTCTAAATAAAAATTGAATCTATTTTCTCCCCAACAAAGCAAAGGCCTGGCTAGTTTGTAGTTAGTAGTAGGTGGTAAGTAGATAGTTTCAAAAGAAAATGGTTTTTTTCTTTTTAAAAAGGATGCTGGTAAAAATAACTTTAAGACAGGACCCAGAGAAGTTAGATAATACTTATGCAACCAAATTGCAAGTTCTAGCTGGTTTTCTAGAATTAAAGGAGTTGGAGAGAGAATTTCATTTATTGTTTTTAATTTAAATCCTTCTCTTTTTATTTCCATCTTTCTTTCCAGGGCACTGCTACAATTAAAAGCAATTGCGCCTACTTCTTTTTTGCCAAGAGGAACGCGTAAAAATGCCCCCCTTTTAACCTCTTGTTTTGAAAAATAAGTTAAGATTTGGGGTAAAGGGAGAGGAATTTTTGTAAGAGGAATGCAATCTATAATGAACATTTTATTATTTATCAGAATATTTTTGAGCGGTAAATTTGTAAATTAAAACCTCCTCATTCAAATCTATTTCTCCTTTCTGGCGGGCAATAAAAATTTGCTGCTCAGGAGTATTGATTCCCTCTAGGCCAGGAAGCAAAAGACCCGATCTAAAGCCCGTTAAATCTTTCACGAGTATGCCGTATTCTTCAGGATCTAATTCAGAATCATCTTGCACTAATTTGGGTTCGCTGAGAACGTAAACAGTAAAAGATAGTAGGGGGAGCTCTTCTTCATTAATTGGCCTGAATCTGTAATCTTTGACAGCAGCAGCAATCGCATTATCAATGATTTCTTCTGCAATATTTACTTTTGTAGGCTTATAGGTTCCAATACAGCCTCTCAATTGTCCATTATTTTCAATTGTAACAAAAACTCCTGCTCTCTTTGTAAGAAGCTCTTGCGGCAAATCTGTAGGAAAAGCACCTAGCGGTTCTTTTTTTATAAAGGCCTCTACTGCCAATTTTGCCAATAGCGTATAAGGTGACATCTTATGTTAATTTAAAACTATTGCCTTTATAAAAAATATTGTAATCTCCTATAATTTTAATTTCTTTGTCAAAAACTATCATTCCACTTCCTTCTTTTGCGGCAAAAACGGGATAGGGAGTTGTTTTTGAATATTTTATAAGTTCTGCATCTAAACGAGGAGAAGATAAATAATGAGGAAAGAATTCAAATTTAACAAGATTTAATGCTTTAAAGTCCCTTAATCCGATTTTATTTTCATCGCAATCATAATAAGGCGCGCCCGAAATATTTATTCTTGGGGTCATTAAAATACTGCCCGCACTTGAGCCCATCAAAATTCCTCCCTTTTTGACAAAGTCCCAAAGGATATTCAGAAATTTGCGTTTTTTCAACCACCATAAAAAATGATAAGTGTTCCCTCCAGAAAGATAAATCGCATCACAAGCCATTATATCTTTTATTAAATTTTTATCATACTTTTCTTCGAGGCTGAAAAAGTAAAATTTTTTAAATCCAAAGAAAACAAATCTTTCTTTAAATTCTTTAAAATACCTGCCGGTTTTGTCTCCTGATGAAGGAATAAAAACAATTTTTAGGTCTTTTTTCGGCAACAGTTCCAAAAGAACCTGATTGAACTTGTCTTTCTTGGTGGGCCTCCCGCCTCCATACAAAAATAGCTTCATAATTCTATTTTAACAGTTTTATTATAATTTTAAATTACAATCTAATTTCTTTTTCGAGCCAATCAATTTTTTGAGTTTTTCTTTTCCAGAAAATATCTACAAAAATATAGTGAATCGCGAGTTTTCTCCATTTACCCCATCGCCTATGCGCATCTTCTAGTATTTTTTGAGCAGGAACCAATTTCTTTTTGTAAATCAACATTGAAAGGATTTTTTGTTCCCAAGGAGAAATATAATCAAAGGCATCAAAACGCCTGAACACTTCAAATAATATATAATCTGCAGAAGCAGGTCCTATGCCGTAAATTTCCATTACTTTTTCTTTAGCTTCTTCTTTCGGAAGTATCTTTATTGATTCTTCATTAAACTTTCCTTCTACGAAATCACTAGTAATTCTTTTTAGGAATTTTGCCCTATATCCAACTTTTAAGTCTCTCAACTCTTGCTCTGTGGCTTTGTTTAAAATTTCAGGCGTCCAAAAAGCGTATAGTTCTTTATTGTCAAAGCTTACTTTCTTTCCGTATTTTCCCAAAAGATTATTCATCATTTGAACCGTTCTTCTTACCGTGGCATTTTGCAAAACAATATACACCTGAAGCGCGTAATAAAGCCCAATTTCACCAGAATTTGGCTTCATTCCCAAATATTCTTTAAAAAGATGAGATAGAATTTTGTCTTTTTTGAATTCTTTATAAAATTCACTTAAATCTTCATCAAATCCAGATTGCCAACTAATTTTTGCAAGTGCGGCTTCTATTTCTTTTGGTTTTAGGGATGTTTTAGAGTATAAAGAAACTTTAACCTTTGGATTTTTTATTGTTCCCAAATTTTCTAATTTAAAACCCAAAATCTTTTTATCCAATCTCATTGTCTGCCAGTATTTTCCGGATTTGAAAAAATAATCCGGAGTAGGAAAAAACGAGGGATTATAAACTGTTTTGTCAAAATCAAAAGGAGCTATCGGCTTTATAATCTTTGAGAATCTTTTGTATAGCTCTATTGCCATAAAATTTGTATTACTTAACGTCTATTTTGGGACAGATTTTCTCCAAAGGGCATTTTTTACATTCAGGATTTCTTGGATGACAGAAGTTTTTACCAATATGCCATACTGCATCAAGCCTTGAAGGTTCTTTGGGATAAAGCTTTCTTGCAGCTTCTGTTATAGTTTTTATACTATCTCTTTCAACAAATCCTGTTCTTAAAAAAACTCTTCTTACATGAATATCGTAGGGGATGTCTATTGCGTGCATTCCTTCAAATTTAACTTTGAAAGTTTTTTTCAAAATCCTTACTGCCATATTTGCTTTTTTAGGGCCCATGCCTTTAAATTCCTGGAGTCTTTTTCTTACTTTCCTTGCGGAAAGATTTTGTTCCCAGATATTGCTGGCATCTCCTTTATATTCTTCTAAAATCTTCTTGGCCGCCTGATAAATCCAATCTCCAAGATAGTGATAGCGATGAAGCGCTGGTTTTTCTATAACAATATTCCTTAATTTTTTTGGACCAAGTAATACTATTTTCCTTAAATCAAAATGGCCTAATCTTTGTTTTAAAATATATGGGGCAGACCATGCTTTTTCAGCAAGAATCCCTTGATCAAAAATAACTCCGAATAAAAATGCATTTGGATTTTTTAATAAAAAATTGTTTGCTTTTTTGTCTTCTATAAACTTTTCTCCGGCAAAATTAACAGAGGGACTTTTTGCTTCTTTTTGGATTTTCCTGTCATATTCTAAAATTGCTTTTACAATTTTTTTCTTATCCATGATGAAAATATATCGAGAAGTTAAGATTGTATTTTTTGCAATAATCTTTGATTTCTTTTTTAATTTTTGACCAATAATCAGTTTTGTGAAGATAAATATCTTGGTATAACCCTAACAATCCGGGGTGAGAATTCTTCAACCATTTTCTCAAATTGTTCCAGTTTGTAGCTCTAAGATTTAAATTTTCAAACCAGAATTCATCAACAAAACTTTTGGTATTTTCAATAATCTTTTTCCAATCTGTAATTTCAGGAAGAATAGGGGATATAAAAATAAAGTTTTTAATTCTTGCTTTTTTAAATTCTTTTAAAGCATTAATCCTTCTTTGAGGGGAAGAGGCCAGAGGTTCAATTTCTTTTTGAATTTTTTCATCCAGAGTTGATAAAGAAAACCCTGCCTTACATTTTTTGAATTGTTTTAATAAATCAATATCTCTTATTATCAAATCTGATTTGGTAAGTATAGATAAATCGGGTTCCAGGGGTATTAGCTTTTCCAAAATCTTTCTTGTTAGCTGGTATCTTCTTTCAAGTGGTTGATACGAATCAGTTACCGAAGAAATAAAAATAGACTTGTCTTTATACTTTTTAGGATTTTGCGGAATGAGTTCTGGAGCATTGATCTTTATATCTACAAACTTTCCCCAGGGTTCGTGATGGTCAGTAAAACGTTTCATAAAACGCGCATAGCAATAAAGACAACCGTGCATGCAGCCGACATATGGATTTATTACATAATCCACATCCAAACCGGATTTTGTAATTATTGATTTTGCCTTAATTTCTCTTATTTTGAGCATCTACTTCAAAAACAATTACGCCCAATCTTTCTTTTTCGGGCGGATAAAAACTTCTTAAAAGTGATAATATTTTTTCTGAGCTTTCTCCTGGGAAAATCTTAGAAGAGTCTTCTCTTGATAACATCTCTTCAAAATTTTGATACGTTCTGATATCTTTTACTCTAATTGGAAATCTATTGTTTAAATTTAAAATATCCTGTTTTTTTATTGTTCTCAAACTTGCATAAAAAACTCTTACTTCTAAGGTTTTCTTTCCGGATACAACCAAATCAAAAAATTCTTTTTTAACCCATAAAGTTCTCATTGAATTATTCTGTTTTAATTTTAAAATTCGCTACCAAATATCCTACTCCAAAAGGACCCTCGTAAGATAGAATTTCTGACTGCCAATCAAAGTTACTTAAAACTCCTGATAAGATTATAACTGAACGATAACCGCATTCTCCGGCTTCTTCTACAAAAGCCGAGTCAAGGTTCAAAATACCATCAATGTCTTTTTTCTTTAAAAGTTCCACTAATTTCTCATCAAATTCCTTGCCTTTTGAAGAAAATCCTGCTGGCGCATCCGGAGTTAATCTGTGAGAAAGGTCCCCGGATGCCACAATTGCAATTTTTTCTTTGCTTTTTTGACAAATCTTTCCAAGAATTTTTCCAAATTTAAAATGAGTTTTTATATCTAAATAAGAAAAAGAAAGGGGAACGACTTTTAAATTTTCCAGTTTCTGAGATAGGTAATAAAGAGGAACTAATGCACCATGGTCTAATTCTTTGACTTTTACTCCCGTTAAAGGAATTTTCTTGTTTTCACATTCTTTTCCTAAAATAGAAATAAACTCTAAATTGTTTTTAAATGAAAGCTCGGTTTTGAAATCTCCAAAATTATAAAAATTCCCACATAGAGTAGGGGAGACATTTGCGCAAAAATAGTCAAATAGTGTTGAGCCATGAGGGGAAATTACAATTACAGTTTCGGGTTTTGTTTTTTTAAAGTTTTTGGTCAATTCCTCCATTGCTTTTATCGTAGATGCTGCCTTTTTTAAATCAGAAGATTTCCCGATTGTAGGGATAATAATGGGTGGATGAGGACAAATTGAAGCAAAAGATAGCATAGTTTTTAGTCAATAATATTAAGAATTCCGCCACATTTTGGGCACTTACCAAATTTATCATATCTTTTAACAAAATAGACCTCTCTATCAATGACAAGCATTCCACATTTTGGACAAAATGTGTCTTCTGAAGATAATCCCGGTACATTTCCAGTATAAACATATTTTAGACCTTCTTCTTTTCCAATTCTAAAAGCTACTTTTAAGGTTTCAATTGGGGTATTGGGAACATTTTGAAGTTTCCATGAAATCGCCCCAGAAAATTGGCTGAGATGCCATGGAGTTTCAGATCCTAATTCTTTATAAATAAATCTGGCAATCTCCCTAAACATTTCCTCAGAATCACTCAGGGTAGGAATAACCAAAGTTGTGATTTCTACCCAAACCCCTAATTTTTTCATTAGTTTTGCCGTATCCAGAACCGGCTGCAACAAGGCTCCGCAATTCCTACGATAGAAATCATCTGAAAAGCCTTTTATATCTATATTATTAGCGTCAAGATAGGGGATAACCATCTTTGCGGATTCCAGAGTCATAAATCCGTTGGAAACAAATGTATTTTTCAAACCCGCATTCTTTGCCAATTTCATGGTGTCTAGGGCATATTCTAAAAATACAGTTGGCTCAGTATAGGTATAAGAAATTGAGGGCAATTTATTTTTAAGCGCTAATTCGACTATCTGCTGAGGAGACACCTTCTGGCCAGGAATCTCCTTTGCTCTTTTTAATCCTTGGGAAATATCATAATTTTGGCAATTCAAACACGAAAAATTACACCCTACTGCGGCAACGGATAAGGATTGACTGCCTGGCAAGAAGTGGAAAAATGGCTTTTTCTCAATGGGGTCAATATTGCAGGCAACCAATTTTTCATAATTTAAGGCATACAACTTTCCTTCAATATTTTCTCTTACTCCGCATTTTCCTCTCTCTTTTGAGGAAAGTACACAATAATGAGCGCAATTTCTGCACTGAACTTTTTCAAGGCTGAGTTTTTTGTATAAATACGCTTCCTTCATAATTTAATTTTAGTTTAGGTTCTGATATAATTCAAATGAATACCACTATGAATCCTTTAACTCATGCAATTGTAACTTTATTTTTAATAAGGTTTTTTAAATTAACCTCAAGAGAAAAAATCTTTGCGCTTTTATTTGGAGTCTTGATAGATTTGGACCATTTAATAAAAATTCCTTTGTATTTTAAAGAATATGGATTTAAAGTTGTAAGACATTTTCGCTGGAGGACTCCCTTGCAGGAACCTATTTCCTTGCTCTGGATAATCCCTCTGGCAATATATCTTGACTCCTGGGTTCCTGTTATGTTTTTTCTATCTCATATTGTTTTGGATTATGCAATGGGCTATCCTAAAAAACCATTTTTCCCATTCAATAATTTTGAAACAAGAAAAATTCAATTAAAATTATCTGATACTGCGAAACAATTAATTACTTTTTTATTCTTTTTATGCTTGAATTTGCTCCTCCCTTAAACAAAAAACTGGAAAATCTTTTAAGCCCGATTTTGAATTTTTTGCATCTTAAACTAAAACTTTCCCCAGATTCAATTTCAATAATCTCCGGGGTTTTTGGATTTGTTTCAATCTTTTCTGTAATTTTAGAAAAATGGAAATTAGCTATAATCTTTATTGCAATTTCCTGGCTTTTTGATATTTTTGATGGACAAACCGCAAGAAAATTTGAACTGGTGACTTCTCGAGGTAGAAGTTTGGATTTGGCAATAGATAGAATCCTTGAATTCACCTTGCTTTTGACCTTATTTTTACTTGGAAAAATTACTCTAAAAATAACTCTTCTTGTGGCTATTGCAATTATTTTGATAGCAAGTTTAAAACACAAAACAAGGATTGATTTTGGCTTTAAAAAACTGGGGATGCTTTTAGGATGCCTTATTGGTTTTGATTTTGCACTCTCTTTGGTATTCTTTATTACCCTGGCCGGGTTTGTGTTAAATTTAATAATCTTGGATTATCAGGATGTAAAAAGCAATTTATGATTCAAAATCTTGGGTATTTATTAATAAGATCTTTCTGGTTGATTCTACCTGCGGGCCTTGCAAATATGGCACCTGTTCTTACCTTCAAAGTTCATTTTTTAGCATATCCTGTAGATTTTGGGAAAAAAATTAAAGGAAACCCTATTTTCGGTTCTCATAAAACTCTTGGCGGAATAATAGGAGCTATAATTTCAGGTGGTCTTGTTTTCTTTATCCAAAAATGGCTTTATGATTTTTCTTTTTTCAGAAGCATCAGTATACTTAATTATGCAAAAGTGTTTTCTGGAATTGGAATGTTTATGGGTTTTGGTACGATTTTTGGAGATTTAATAAAAAGTTTTCTAAAAAGAAGATTGGGAATCCCTCCTGGGCAATCTTGGTTTCCATTTGACCAGCTTGACTGGATAGTAGGCGCCTTGATATTCATTTGCCTTGTTATCTCGCTTTCAAAAGAAATAATTATTGTTTCAATTATTCTGGGTTTTTTGCTCCATATTCTTTTTAAATTTTTTGGGTTTTTGCTAAAAATTAATAAAACTTATATTTAAACTTTAAAATGCTACATAGAATTTTTATTGCTATTAATTTTCCTGAAAATATAAAAACAGAATTATTAAATCTACAGAAAAAATGGCCTACCCTGCCTTGCCACTGGATAGGAAAAGAAAATATGCATTTGACTCTGGCATTTCTTGGAAATGTAAGCGACGAGGAATTGAATGTTGTTTTTAATATTGCAAGAGAAATCGTAGAAAAGAATAAACAATTTTCAATTTATTTTGTCAAAAGCGCTTACGGGCCAGGAACAAGACCTCCGCCAAGACTGGTATGGATTGAAGGTAAAAAGTCCAAAGAGCTTTCTAAGTTAAAAGAAGATTTGGATACGTTATTGTCTCAAAGAATCAATTTTCAACCTGAAAAAAGAGAGTTTTTGCCCCATATAACTTTGGGAAGAGTAAACACATGGAATTGGAAAAGAATAGAGCCCGAAGAAAGGCCTGATGTTACGGTTGAAACGTCTTTTGAAATTCCTGTCAATTCAATAGAGGTAATGGAAAGCCATTTGAAAAAAACCGGAGCAGAATACGAGATTCTAAAATCATTTTCCTTAAAAGAAATGGCTATTAAAATATAAAGAAAAAATATGAAAATTCATTTTATTGGAATCTGTGGATATATAATGAGCGCAATGGCAGTAATGCTAAAAGAAATGGGCAATGAGGTTTCTGGCTCTGATCAAAATGCCTATGCTCCTGCAACGGATGTGATAGATAGAGCGCGAATAAAAAGATTTGGAAATCATTCTCCTGAAAATCTTGGGAATCCTGATCTGGTAGTAATAGGAAATCATATACAAGAAGATAACATTGAAGCAAAAGAAGCTATAAAAAGAAAATTAAATGTAGTTTCTCTTCCAGAATTAATTGGAAAGATTTTTACTGACAAAAAACGAATTGTAATTGGCGGCACTCACGGCAAAACCACTACCAGTTCCCTTATTGCCTGGGTTCTGGAATCAGCTGGCCTTGACCCATCTTACCTTATAGGAGGGATACTGAAAAACAATGAAAGCGGATTTAACTTAGGAAAAGGTAATTTTTTTGTAATTGAAGGGGATGAATACAGAACTGCTTTTTTTGACAAAAGTCCAAAATTTTTTCATTACAAACCCTATGTCGCAGTTTTAACCACCTGTGAAATGGATCATCCTGATTATTTCAAAAATCTTTCTGAGGTTAAAAAGACTTTTATAAAATTTTTAGAGCTGGTTCCAAAAGACGGCTTGGCCTTATGCGGAATTGACGATTTCAATGTAGATAGAATTTTTAAAAAGATTAAAAAACCAAAAATTTCTTATAGTTTGAATAAAACTTCAGATTATCAAGCATTTGACCTGAGATTCGGAGATGTTACTAATTTTAAAGTTAAAAAATCAAAAGAACTTTTGGGAGAATTTCAGACTAAACTCTCCGGGATAATTAATGTTCAAAATGCACTCGCAGCAATTGCCGTAGCAGATTATCTGGGAATTAAGTTTGAAAAAATCCAAAAGGCAATCACAACTTTTGAGGGCGCAAAGCGAAGATTTGAAATAATAGGAAGTCCAAAAGGCATTACCGTAATTGATGACTATGCCCACCATCCAACAAAAATTAAAAAGACTTTGGCTGCTGCAAGAACTAAATACAGAACCAATAAAATTTATTGTGTATTTGAGCCTCATACTTATAGCAGAACAAAAGCCCTGATTTCTGATTATGCACAGGCCTTTAACCAAGCAAATGAAGTTATCATCTCTAAATTAATGCCGGCAAGAGAAGCAGGACAAAAACCGACAATTACAAGTGAGAGAGTTGTAGCCTCCATTAAAAAATATAATTCCAATGCTAAATTCATCCCAGAATCATTGCAAATCATGGAATACCTGATTCCTCTGATAAAGACTGGGGATGTTGTTATTATTATGTCAGTAGGAGGATTGGATAATCTGGCCAGTAAATTAGTAAAAGCAATCAAAAAATAATCAGATAATCTATTTGGTCTAATCTCGGAACTTAGAGTAAAATAAAAGAATACTTTTTAAAAATTAAAAGGCCGACTATAAAAATAAATCTTATAAATTATGATGGAATCTTCGCAAATATTTGGCTGGGCTTTGTTATTACTCAGCGTAGGAATTATTATAGGAACGCTTTATTATTCTTATAATATCTTCACTGCAAAAATCGCTATTCCAGAAATTTTTGAGATGATTAAAGAAAATTCAGCAAATCCCTCTCCAGTCCAACTCTCAAAAAATCCTCAAGAGCAAATGCAACAGATGTTACAACAAGGACTGCAAGAACAAATGAAAGAAATGCTTCCCACTAACATGATTCCTAAACTCTTGAATCTGGTATGCTGGTCAATATTTGCTACCAT
>Ga0315277_10003704_pt1 | contig 20679 bp, 11 predicted proteins | sample YL17G05_15_MG_FD_203695 | JGI IMG/M metagenome (GOLD analysis project Ga0315277, IMG submission 203695) | Sediment microbial communities from Yellowstone Lake, YNP, Wyoming, USA - YL17G05_15 | ecosystem: Environmental > Aquatic > Freshwater > Lake > Sediment | place: USA: Wyoming | collected... | reverse complement strand
GAAATTTTGTGCTGCTGGGAAGACTGCATCAATCACTACCTGACCCGCCGCGCGATGATCAGGATGATTTATATAAGAATCCCTCAGATAGTAATTGGTTGGATCACATGTAACAACTATATCCGGTTTTATTTTGCGGATAACTCCTGCAACCTCTTTTCTTAATTCCAAATTGGGAGTTAAGTATCCATCTTCATTATCTAAAAATGTAATATCGGTCACCCCGATAACTTTCGCAGCATTTTTTTGCTCTTCTATGCGCAGTTCTCTTATATTTTCCGTTTGTGAAAAATGGTCGTTTACACCTTTATCACCCTTTGTAAGCAAACAATAAGCAACTTTATGCCCTTCGGCAGTCCATTTCGCGATGGTTGCACCGCAGAAGAATTCAGGGTCATCCGGGTGGGCTAAAATGACTAATATTTTTTGTTTTGTTTCCCAGAATCCCATAATCATTACCTGTTGTCTCTTCGGTTTCTTCGGTTATCTCTTCTATGTTCCGGTTTTGGTTGGTTAGCTGTGGCAATTTCTCCTTCTGCTTTAGAAAAGACGACATCCTGGATTTCGCTAACCGGAAATTCTTTTATTCCTAATTCTTCGATATAAACATACACAGTATTTCTCAGAGGCGCGACATCGGTTATTTTTCCTTTGCCGTTCGGCGTCATAACCAACTTGTTCTTTTTAGGCATTTCCTGAAGCGCTTCAACGTACTGACAATATTCATACCCCAGGCAGCATCTTAATCGATCACACATACCCGTAATATCCGCCGGCGTGAGAGAAATCCCCTGTTTTTTGGCCATTCGGATGGAAATAGATTCAAAATTACATAGAAATTGTGAACAGCATCTATTTTCAAGACCGCATGAACCCATACCGCCAAAATATCTGGCTACATCCCTTGGACCAATTTTGTGAAAATCAATACGCGCATTTGGAAAACTTTTACCTATAACTTTTTTTACATTGTTAAAATTAGGTGACTCTTCGGTTTCACTGGAGAATAAAAAGGAGAGAATTTTTTCATCAAAACTTATCTCTGATGAGATTATTTTCATTCCTTCATGTTTTTGATTTCGAATTTCTGTTTGGCAAATTTCAAGGGCTTTATCACCTTTTGACTTAAGTTCTTCCTTTTTCACTAAATCAGCTGGAGTGGCAAGGCGATCAACAGGCTTATATGCTGCATTTTTCAAAATTTCAGGATCACTGATAATTTCCGCCAGTTCGCCGATTTGCCAACCCCTGCTCGTTTCCACTATGAGCGAATCACCCATCTTGATTTCCGGGAGCTTTGAAGCATCGAAATAATAATTTTTGCCAATTTTTGAAAATTTTATCCCTACTATTTTTGGCAATATTGTTTCAGTTGTATTCATAATCACTATTCTATTTTATATTTTGTTGTGAAATAAAAGAAGCAACTTCACAGGCAATGGATGAAAAAATTTCTGCAACAGGCGAATTCGGCTGGCTGACCACAATGGGTGTGCCCGCGTCACTGTTTAATCTGATATCCGCATTAAGCGGGATTCTGGCCAGAAATGGCAAACCATAAGCGTTTGCCATCGCTTCGCCCCCACCTTCACCGAAAACATTGATAATCGTTCCGTCAGGCATCTGCATTGCACTCATATTCTCGATGATCCCCGCAATCGGAACTTCAAGTTTCTTGAACATCTCAACACCGCGGATGGCATCCTCAAGCGAAACTTTCTGGGGCATAGTGACAATTATCCCGCAGGTGATCGGAATGTGTTGTGAAAGGCTTAATTGCACATCCCCGGTACCGGGTGGAAGATCCACGACCAAATAATCCAGATCTCCCCAATCCACATCTGTTAAAAACTGCCTTATGGTGGAGTTTAGTAAAGGACCTCTCCAGATCAAGGGTTGGCCATCTTTAACCAGAAATCCGATCGATATAATTTTGACATTATGGGCTACAGCAGGAATTAATTTATTATCCCTGGGAAGCGGCATTGTTTTTATTCCCATCATCGTGGGTACATTGGGTCCGTATATATCTGCGTCCATAAGGCCAACTGAAGCGCCAGATTGCGCGAGCGCAATCGCCAGATTAACAGCAACAGTCGTCTTACCAACCCCTCCCTTTCCGGATGAAACCGCGATAATGTTCTTTATATTTAATTCCATTTTTTCTTTTAATTGCTGACTTTGTGGAACTCGAGCGGACATTTTAATTTCAACATTTGTAACACCCGGCAGCGAAGCGATCGCCATGCGGGCATCAGTTTCAATCCTGGTCTTCAGAGGGCATGCTGGAGTCGTCAATTCAATAGTGAACTTAACATTGCCATCTTCAATTTGGATATCATTGATCATACCCAGGCTCACAAGATCACGATTCAGCTCAGGATCCATTACAGTGCGTAATTGCTTCAGAATTATTTCTTCTGTAATTTTTTTGCTCATTGATAAAATTCTTTCTGCTTATTCTATGAATCTTTTTTGAGTAAGCAATTCTAACACATGGGGTGTTTGGACTACTTCTTATGTCAAAGCTCTAATATCATGAAGTAAAATTCAAAAAAATCTTTAAGGAGTCTTTATGGAAAAAGTCTTGGTTGCATATTCTACATGGGCGGGTGCAACCCATCAGGTCGCAGAAGAAATCGTTAAGGATTTAGGCAAGAAAAACCTTCAGGTTAATATTTCAACAGCAAAGGATGTTAAATCCATAAAAGAATTCCAGACTATTGTACTTGGTACTTCCATTCACGCGGGTCAGATGACCGGAGATTTTATTAAATTCCTGAAAAGGTTTCATACTGATCTGGCTACTAAAAAAACTGCATTCTTTGTTGTCTGTTTCAATATGATTGAAGATAATGAAAAAAACAGAGCAGAAACATTAGGTTGGTTGAGTAAGGCTGTTGGTAAATATTCTGAAATCAAACCGGTTTCTATCGGTCTTTTTGCAGGAGCTGCTGTTACAGAAAGCGAAGAATTTAACAAATTGAATATCTTGGTGAAAAAACTAATTCAATCCATGAAGAAAAGTATGGATACCGAAAGAGGAAAAAGCGATTTCCGGGAATGGGATAAAGTTCACGTCTGGTCAGCTGAATTGGCAGAAAAAATCTCTTTGTTATTTTAAACCTTACCTCTTATAACAAATTCCTATTCCTAATAATAACCACCCTGGCTTCAATTATGGGTGGTTATTTAATATTCCGTGCATAAACCGGGGGGCATTAGGAGTTTAGCGCTTTCGCTGCCTAACTCGGTATAGCGCCTAATATTCAGGCTGATTAAACTGATTTATTCCACCGTCACTGATTTCGCCAAGTTTCTGGGCTGATCTACGTCCAACCCTTTCATAGCCGCAATATGATACGCAAGTATTTGAAGTGGTATAACCGCCAGTATTGGGTTGATCATCCAATCAGCTTCAGGGATCCAAATTACATCATCACCCAATTCTTTTGCCCGTTCATCGCCGTCCGTCGCTAAAATGATAATTTTTCCACCACGGGCTTTCGCCTGTTCTACCTGGCTGAGCATTTTTTCATACAATTGATCTTTTGGCATGATTGCCAAGACCGGCATCTGCTTATCGATCAAAGCGATTGGACCGTGCTTCATTTCACCTGCCGGATAAGCCTCCGCATGGATATATGAGATTTCCTTAAGTTTCAACGCACCTTCATAGGCAATAGGCATATTGATACCTCTCCCGAGGTAAAGGATATGTTCAATATCCTTATATTTTCGCGCGATTTCAACAACCTCATCTTCCCTTTTCAGACAAGTACCTACCAAATCAGGTACCATGCTGATTTGGGAAATCAATTTGCTTCTGCTTTCATCGCACAGCAATCCCTTTTTATCCGCAAGCAAAACCGCGAGCAGAAAAAGATCAACCAAAGGCGCGGTAAAGGCTTTTGTAGAAGCCACTCCAATTTCTGGACCGACCTGCATCGAAATAAAGCCATCAGCCAGACGCATTGCCTGAGATCCAATCGCATTTACAATTGACCAGATGTGGGCACCTTTTTGGCGTGCTTCTTCCATCGCAGCCAGTGTATCGGCAGTTTCGCCGGATTGGCTAATCGCGATCACGATCTGATTTTCATCTACCAGCGGATCTCTGTATCGGAATTCAGACGCGATATCCACCTCAACAGGAATTCTGGCTATACTTTCGATAAGATATTTGCCCACTTGACCTGCGTGTGCTGCTGTGCCGCATGCGATAACCTTAATTCCTGTGATTTTATTAATATCAACAGTATCAATATTCAGTGTATTTAGCTGCACATTTGAATTGCTAAAATCAATCCTTCCCGCTAGGGTATCCGTTAGCGCTCGCGCTTGCTCATGAATTTCTTTTTGCATAAAATGACGAAAGTTACCCTTGACTGCAGATATTGGATCCCAATTTATTTTTTCGATCTTGTAATCGACCTTTTTTCCATTCAGAGTCATTACTTGGATAGCGTTCTTTGTAATGATCGCCATCTGCTGGGAATCCAGGAAAACCATTTCATTGGTATGTTCAAGGATGGCGGGGATATCTGAAGCGATATAGTTTTCTCCCTTACCAAGGCCTATGACGACACCGCCGGCGTTTCCTATCCGGGCAGCAATGATCTTTTCAGGTTCACGGGTTGAGAGAACTACAATACCATGCGCCCCACGGATCCTTGACAAGGAATTTTGAACCGCTTCCTGAAGTGAATTGCCTGCAGTTAGATAACTTTCTATCAGATGGACTATCGTTTCGGTATCTGTCTCGGAATTAAACTGGATTCCTTCAGCCATCAATTCCTGTTTCAGTTCAAGGTAATTCTCCACAATTCCGTTGTGAACGAGAACAACCTGGCCATTAAATCCGACATGAGGATGAGCATTCCTCTCACTGGGTTCTCCATGTGTAGCCCACCTTGTATGACCAATGCCCGGATTTCCATGTATTGGATCTTTTGAAATCATTTCTCCAAGATGAGCAATTTTTCCGGAATCTCGGCGAACTTGTATTGAATTTCCATCTAAAATCGCAATTCCTGCCGAGTCATACCCCCTGTATTCCAGTTTCTTTAAACCTTCCAGAATAATTGGTGTCGCATCTTTGTCACCTATATATCCAACAATTCCGCACATATAATTCTCCTGATCTTTTAAAATTAAAACATTTTTTAATCTGTCAGTACTCAAACTGACAGCACAGTAATGAAAATTAGGAAAGTCAGGGATTTTACCTGGAGGGCATCCGCCGATCTATCGATTTTCCCGAAAGTGCTTTCGGTTAACTTCACTTCGCAGTGAAGAACCCTCTCCTCGTCATTCTGCATGCTTAATCACGCAGAATCAGGCGCTTCTTATCCCAATTGGTTCGTAAATTATACTTGAAATGCGTTTAACTTGACACAACGCTTTTTAATTTATAGAATAAAATTAAATGTGCAAACTTTGGGAAGAGACTGGTGAACAAGCCATCAGCACAGAAGGGGCAAATCCAAAACTGGATGAATCTCTCAGGTAAAAGGACCCAAGGTTTGAAAAACCCTGGAAAAGCCAACCGCGCCGAAGGGGCAAACCCGATTCGGGTGAATCTCTCAGGTAAACGACAGGGCAGGCAAATGTATTTGCCTGCTTCTTAATTTAAACCATAAAGGAGAATGATATGAAAACACCAGAAAATTTGAAGTACGGTAAGACTGATGAATGGGTGAAGATGGATGGTAACATCGCGACAATTGGCATTTCTGATTATGCTCAGGACCAATTATCCGATATTGTATATGTTGAATTCAATAAAGATGTTGACGAAGCGGTTAAAAAGGATGAAGTTCTATCTACCATTGAATCGGTTAAAGCCGCTGGTGATGTTATCTCGCCAGTCTCAGGAAAAGTATTAGAGGTAAATGAAGGCTTATCCGATAAACCCGAGCTGCTGAATGATGACCCTTATGAGAAAGGCTGGGTCTGTAAAGTTGAAATCAGCATTCCTGCAGAATACGACGCGCTAATGAGCGCAAAGGAATATGAATCCTATTGCGCCGGAAGGCATTAATGTTTATCCCACATACCGAATTTGAACGTCAGGAAATGCTTAAGGTTATTGGGAAGGATAGCCTTGAATCATTATTTTCTGATATTCCTGAGAAATATCGATTCCCGAAACTCGATCTGCCGCCTGCCCTTTCCGAGATGGAAGCCTTGCAGGAACTCACCGAACTTGCCGATGCTAACAATTCCTGTGACGAATTGATCTGTTTCCTGGGCGCAGGAGCATACAACCATTATGTTCCCGCTGCAGTGGACATGCTTCTAAGGTGCGGTGATTTCTTTACAGCCTACACACCTTATCAGCCAGAAATATCCCAGGGAACACTGCAGGCGATATTTGAATTTCAATCATTGATTGCAAATCTTACAGGTATGGAAGTTAGTAATGCGTCCCATTATGACGGCGCGACTGCCTGTGCGGAAGCATGTATCTCTGCGTATCACCATTTCCGCGGCAAACGGACAAAAATTCTCATATCACCTGCTCTTCACCCCCATTACAGCGATACTATCCATACCTACCTGGGCGCCATCGATAAGATTGAAATTGCGGATAAAAGTGAAAATATCCAAATTGATAGTCCTCAATTTCTGGTTGAGCAGGTTAATGAAAATACTGCACTGGTCATTATCCAATATCCTGATTTTCTTGGCAGAATTATGGACTTCACCAATCTTGGGAAAGCTGTTCATGATGCTGGCGCTTTGTTGGCAGTGGCAGTAAATCCAATCGCTTTAGGTTTATTGAAACCACCATCTGAATTTGGCGCTGATTTTGTGGTCGGCGAAGGCCAGCCTTTAGGAATCCCAATGAGTTTTGGGGGGCCTTATCTGGGATTTTTCGCCACCAGAAATGAATTGATCAGGAAGATTTCAGGCCGAATCGTTGGTGAAACGATAGATGGCAAAGGCAATCGTGGTTATGTTCTAACCTTAACTGCCCGCGAACAACACATCCGACGGGAGAAAGCAACCTCCAATATCTGTACCAATCAAGCGCTAATGGCTTTAGCCGCGACAATTTATATGAGCCTGCTGGGTAAATCCGGTTTGCGAAAAGTAGCCGAACTGTGCTATCAAAAAGCGCATTATGCTGCGGAACAGATCGCGAAAATTCCAGGATATAAAGTCAATAAAGATTGGGTATTTTTTAATGAATTCGTGGTTGAATATCCTGCTGATCCTAAAATTATCAATGATTTTCTTCTGCATGAGGGTGTTCTTGGAGGTCTAGACCTGGGGGATTATTATCCAGAAGAGAAGAACAAAGTTCTTTTCGCGGTAACCGAAAAAATCACCAGGGGAGATATTGATATTCTGACAAACCTTCTTCAGGAGGTGGGAAATGACTGAACCTACCGTTTATGAACTCTCATCACCAGGTCGGATCGGGATTCGTTTTCCCGAAACCGATGTGCCACAACAAAAATTACCTGAAAAATTCCTTCGCAATGAATTACCCTTACCAGAGCTATCGGAACTGGATGTGGTCAGGCATTTTACCCACCTGTCCCAGTTGAACTATTCCATTGATCAAGGATTCTATCCTTTGGGTTCATGCACCATGAAATACAATCCCCGCATCAATGAAATCACAGCGCGATTACCCGGCTTCCTGAACACCCATCCGCTGCAGCCATTGGAAACTATCCAGGGTAACCTGGCTGTGATGTATCTTCTCCAGGAATGGTTAAAAGAAATCACCGGTTTCCATTCAGTCTCGCTCCAGCCTGCAGCCGGAGCTCATGGGGAACTCGTTGGCGGACTGATAATGAGAGCATTTCACAAATCCAGGAAAGATAATAAGCGGACGAAGATTCTGGTACCAGATTCCGCCCATGGGACAAATCCTGCCACTTCCTCAATGGCGGGTTTTGAACCGGTCAATCTCCCGTCAGATAAACGCGGCAATATTGATTTGGATCAGCTCAAATCCCTATGCGATGAAACTATTGCTGGGCTGATGTTAACCAATCCAAATACCTTGGGGCTTTTTGAAGAGAATGTTCTGGAAGTGATTAATATTGTTCATAATGTCGGCGGACTCGTATATGGCGACGGAGCAAATCTTAATGCCCTTTTGGGAATCACCAAACCGGGTGATTTAGGATTCGATATCCTGCATATAAATCTGCATAAGACTTTTTCAACTCCGCATGGCGGTGGTGGACCCGGCTCAGGGCCTGTAGCAGTCACAAAATGCCTCGCTTCCTTTCTGCCTGATCCTTTAGTGGGGATTATGGAAGAAGGTACTGCTGATCTTCCCCCGCTCTATGGTTTTATTAAGCCGGAACATTCCATCGGCAGGGTAAAAGCATTCCATGGGCATTTCGGGGTCATCGTCCGCGCGTTGACCTATGTTTTGATGAATGGCGCTGAAGGGTTGCGGGATGTGGCAAAATACGCGGTATTAAACGCCAATTACCTTATGGTAATCCTTAAAAAGGTTTACACTCTGCCCTATGACCGTACCTGTAAACACGAATTTGTTCTTGAAGGGGTCTGGGATGAATTACCCGATATTCATGCCCTGGATGTCGCCAAACGCCTGATGGATTATGGCATTCATCCACCCACTAACTATTTCCCGTTGATCGTCAAGGAAGCATTGATGATTGAACCGACTGAGACTGAAAGCAAGAAGACTCTTGATGAATTTGCCCGTGTGATGCTACAAATCGCCAAAGAGGCACACGAAAATCCTGAATTACTGCATGAAGCACCCCACAATACCCCGGTTGGCAGGTTGGATGAAGTGAAAGCCGCCAGAGATCTGGTTTTATGTTGTTGGCGACCGGAAAACGATTAATCAAAAACGCCGCTGAAATTCAGCGGCGTTTTATTTTAATATTTTTTATTTCTTTTTTTTAATAATATTTTTTATTACTTCCTCATTTAATGCTTCATCCAATTTTGTAGGATCTTTCCCACCGAACCGACCAAGTGAGGATGTTCCACCACCCCCCCCTTCCATAATTTTTCCGATTTCATTTGCAATAAAATTAGCTTTCAAATATTCATTTTTTAATAGATCATTTGAAATTCTTACATATCCATAAGGTTTATTTGTAAAAGGGTCAATAGTACCAATTGCAACAATGCTGTTATTCTGCTCTTTTGCAAACAAATCTGTTGTTGACACGATCGCTTCATTTGAAGTATTTGCAATTCTTATTGGAATAACTTTTATTGGTTCTGATATAAGATTTTGAGGTAATGAAGCAAATTTATTTCTGTATGCTTCTTCTGTCTTTATTTGAAAATCTTGCTTTCTTTCTTTTTCGTATTCCTCATTTTTTTGTATTAAATTTTCTATTGTTGAAAATACTTCTTTTTCATTAGAGCCTAATAACGAAAATATTTGGTTTAATCTCTCTTGTCTATTTGTTATTAACTCATAAGCCTTGCGTCCAGTTACCGCTTCAATTCTGCGGACAGCTGCGGATGCGCTGCCTTCGCTGGTTATTATGAAGGTTCCGATTTCCGAAGTCTCGCTTACATGAGTACCACCGCAAAGTTCATACGAGAAAGGTTTTCCCCCACCAATGGAAATTGTTCTTACCTCTTCTCCGTATTTCTCGCCAAATAAGGCCATAGCGCCTTCATCCAAAGCCTGCGAGAGTTTTTTTTGTGCAATGGTCAGGGTGTAATTATTGAGAACCTCCTGATTGACACCATCCTCAACCTGGTGAATTTCTTCAGATGAGAGAGCGTCAGGATGGGTAAAATCAAATCTCAGCCTGTCCGGAGCTACCAGCGAACCCGCCTGGCGGACATGCTCCCCCAACACTTTTCGAAGCTGCGCGTGTAAAAGATGGGTTGCCGTATGGTTCCGCGTGATATCCTGCCGCCTTTTTTGGTCAACTTCAGCGGTTACCATATCATTTACTGAAAATTTTCCCTTTCTTACCTTACCAAAATGAACAATTATGCCAGGAGCAGGTTTCCTGACTTCTTCAACTTCAAATACATTTTTCCCTTTTTCAGAATTGATCAGCCCCAAATCGGAAACCTGACCGCCGGATTCGATATAAAAACCTGTTTTAGAAAGCATGATGCCCGCTTTCTGCCCTTCAGATATTTGTTTTACTGATTCTTGTTCAAAAACCAGTCCCACAATTTCTGATTCTGTGGTCGACAAGGTATAAGGGTCGTATTGAACTCCTTTATTTTCCAATCGGGATGTTTTTCTAAGTTGATCACCAAGGGTGGAATAAAACTCCGCATCCTCCCCGCCTTGAGGACCAAATTCTTTTCCTGCGCCGGAATTGATGCGGTGTTCTTCCATTGCGTTATAGAAACCTTCCTGGTCTACTTCAAGGTTCTTTTCACGCAACACATCCCGGGTAATCTCTAAAGGCAGTCCATGCGTGGCATAAAGGTCAAAAGCAAGCTTCCCATTCAGTTGGGTAATTCCCTTCGAATTTAAGGCCAGAATAGCGTCCTCAAGATACGCAAGACCGCTTTCCACAGTCGTCTGAAAGCGTTCTTCTTCCCGGGTCAGGTTATCAATTATTGTTTTGTGATTTTTTTCAAGCTCCGGGTAAGCCAGGCTGTATTGCTCAATTACTTTTTCTGCAATTTTTCCAAGAAAGGGTTCATTTAAACCAAGCTTTGAGCCAAACCGTGATGCGCGCCGGATGATCATACGGCAAATGTAATTCCGCCCCACATTACCAGGGACGACACCATCCGCGATCAGGAAGGAAGCAGCACGTGCATGGTCAGCTACAACACGGTAGGGTGTGAAATTTTCATCTCTCTCTTTTTCAGATTGTCCACTCAGTTGTCTGACCATTTCAATTAATGGCAAAAGGAGGTCAGTCCGATAGTTGGAATCAACTCCTTGAATTACAGAAACGATTCGTTCAAACCCCATACCGGTATCCACGTGTTTGGAAGGCAGAGGTTCAAGTTTTATTGGACTGGTGCGGTTATATTGAATGAAAACCAGATTCCAAAGCTCAAGATACCGGTGGCAATCGCTGTTTACCCCGCATCTGTGTTTTGGATCGTTCTGCTTGTCACAATATTCCAGACCTTTGTCAAAATGGATTTCACTGCAAGGCCCACATGGACCGGTGTCAGCCATTTCCCAGAAATTATCTTTACGACCAAAGAACAGGATATGATCGGAATTAATACCTGGTTGCAACTGCCAATTATCTGCAGCTTCCTGGTCAGCTTCTATTTGACCTTTTTCATCCTTAAAGCAAGTAACCCATATACGGGATTTATCAAGTCCCCATTTATGGGTCAACAGTTCCCAAGCCCATGCAATCGCTTCTTTTTTATAATAATCCCCGAAAGACCAGTTTCCCAGCATTTCGAAGAACGTGTGATGCAAATCGTCCCGGCCAACATCATCCAGGTCATTGTGTTTACCAGCTACGCGCATGCATTTCTGAGAATTTACCGCCCTAGTGTAATTCCTCTTATCCGTCCCAAGAAAAACATCTTTAAATTGAACCATTCCGGCGTTTGTGAACAACAGTGTTTGATCACTCCCCGGTACAAGAGACGAGGAGGGTACAAATTGATGTCCCTTTTCCTTAAAAAAATCAATAAATTCCTGACGGATCTGGTTTCCTGATAATGATCTGGACATTAATTCCTCTAGTAAAATGAAAATGTAATTTTAAATTATAAATGAATTAGTGGGTATTGGTTATTTTCTTTAGCGCGATACAGCCAGTTTAATGATTTTGCCGTTCTCATCCATCGTAACACGCGCATATTGTTCATGCATAACTCTGGAAACTCTGGTTTTCTGGCTGACCATTACCTGAGTGATGTTTTTGACTTTTATCTTTTCATCTTCAATTAGAGGTTGATAACTCCCCGAATGAATAATTTTATTGACTCTGATCTTATGTTCCCAAATTTTTATATTAGCATTATTTAAACTTGGGATATAGCTTTGCATAATTTCACCCAGTTCTTTGGAAAGGTCCTTCGAAATCCTGGGATTCTTTGTTAGCGCGAGGTCATTATCGCTGAAAGCTTTAATCTCAGGGTCAAATACTTCCCGAGCGATAGGTTTTTTATCTAAATATATATTTGGTTCAAGGTATCCCAAAGGATCGCCAAATAAAATAAAGGAAATCAATGTTTTTTGATCCTCACCATCCAGATATCCCTGCCGCTGTGTCATTACCTTGATTAAACCAATCTTGGCTTGTAGCAGTGATTCTCCAAATGAGAACCCATCTTTTATATATTTCCAGAAAATAAAAGCCAACAAATCCGCGCCGATCAATGGTGTGAAAACCGAGCCATAGGCAATGCAGGTGGATGCTATTAGCCCTTGGCATTTTACCGAAATGAACCTCAAAGCTATCGAGTTATCTACGGTTTTGTTCAAGATATTCGCGCCATAACACGCTTCAGAAAAAACGAGGTCAACATTATTTCGGATCTTTTGTAACTGGTTGGCTGTCATTGCAACCGGAAAGTCAGGACCTGTGGGTAATTCGCTAAAATCTCGCTGACCATACCAGTCAGATGTATCTGCCAAGCCATGCAGGTTAAAATATGCGCATTTGGCTTTCATCAGGTTATCAACATCAATAGTATCAGAATCAAACGGCGGGGTAACACGTAATTCAGAACCTTTGCCCAATGGTCGGAAAGCTGCCAGCGATGACCTTCGCCACACTGCGGTGGTATATCCAAAATCTTTTGGTGCGTTGAAAAAGTCCCGAAAGATCCTTCTGAGATCCACTTTCCGGCCATATCCGGAGAATACCTGGTTCCAGATTGATGCATTTTTAATCTGTGATTTATGAAATTCAATTATCTGCCGGATTTGTTCAAGAATTAATCCCGGGTCTGATCCTGCTTCTCCTGGCAGCCTGCCAACTGGCCATTCTGACAACAGGTAATTTCCACCCGCTGTGCTATATGGATTATCCGAAAAAACGCTATTGTCTGAATCATCGGTTGGATTGGGTAAATTATGAAATGGTATAACTTCATGACCTCCGACAATCAGGATGGCTCCAATCATTTTGGATTGTTTCCGAAGGTAAGTTTCCAGATCATTGATAGCTAACTTTATCTGCCAGGCATCCACCGATTTAATTGGATTCATTCCGAATTTAAATGAGGAGCTTAACTCGTCAGGGATAAAGGAGACCGATTCCCATGTAGGTTTTTGATTAATAACTTCTACAAGTTCTTCAATCTTTTTAAAAACAAATTCGGTGGTTTTTTGTCCATATTTTCGTTTCATCCCTGTGTGAGTTGATAAAATGACATATACAGGGTTTTCGCCGGTTTTATCTTTTTTTGCTTTATTTAAGCGGAATGACGTATCTTTGGGGTTATTAGTCGTTTGTAAAGGTGATTGCCCATCAAGGGATTTTGAATAAGGTGTCATTCTTTTTCCCTCAGACAATAGGTTCCATTTGAGCGCTACCGCGATGCTCGAAGGGATTTGAATATCCAGGTCAATGAACTGATTATTTTGCCAGAGGGTTAATAATTCATGCTCCCATCCCAACATTCTCCGGACAACCAGTCCTTCAGGATCGTAAGAAACACAGGAATGAAGAATTTTTACTGCCCCTGCTTCTTCATTGGTTTTCATCATAGCCAGAGCTGAAAATATTTTAAACTGCAAACATTCTGGCCATCGGCTGGTGTAAATTTCAGATAAATGATGAAATAACGGGCTGTCATCTTTAATAGATGACAACCTGCAATGTTCAATGGCTACAAGAGGATTGTTATCTTCCTGCCCAAGCAGGTTTCGTAAAAGCTTTTCAGAATTGGCTAACTCACCTTTCCTTATTCCATTTCTGACAGCGCGTAATGTGACTGCCCATGGAAAGATTGTAGAAATATCTTCAATTCTTCCCGACAATACATGAATAAAAGAAGAAACAGCTTTCTTATCAAGAACGCCATCAGTCTTATTGAGCAACTCATAGGCTTCAATATTCTCAGGATCACTCAATAGAAGGCTTGATAAATATTCAATAGCTTCGCTGGATTTACTTTCAAGATATGCAATATTGGCTAGAAAATATTTACATCGCAGGTCGTTAGGATATTGATCAGACCATTTTTGAATGATTTCTTTGAGAAATGAAAACTCGCCTACCTTTGATCCAGCAGCGATTATCCTATCAAAATCATTTCTGTAAAATTTCATCTTTTCTATTTTTATTAAGCCAGTTTCGAAATTAATGGAACCGTCTTTATAATCTTTACATTTTTCAGTAGCCTCAAAACTTCCTTCGCGGCTTGGTGATCAGGCTCAATTTTAATCGCTTCCTTTATTCGGTTTTCTGATTCGGAATACAAACCATGTTGATAACAATACAATCCTGCCTTATATAACAGACTAAAGCTTCCTGGATTTGTTTTTATCCCATCCTCAAGAGTTTCCAATGCCCGTTTGAAATCTTTTTTATTATGATAAATTTCAGCCAATTGGATGAATTGTTCGGCTGAAAAAGGATCAAATTCAATTGCCTTTATAAAAAAATCAATCGCACGGTCCAACTCCCCTCGCGCTTTTGCGATTAACCCTAATAATGCAAGAACTTCAGAGCGAAGGTCTTTTTGATTCAATAGTTTCTCGGCCACAGCTTCCGATGCATCAAGTTCACCGAGTTTAAATTCAATCTTGGCTTTTTCCAACAATAATCTGGGTTTTTCTTGCAAGCTTTCAAGAGAATTTATAAACCTTAACGCAGTATTATCGCCATCCTTTTCTGAAAGTAATTTTGATTTTAATAAGAGTAACTTATCATCGATGCTATTATCGCTGAGTACCTCATCAAGAAAATTTAATGCTTGAATGTGTCCATAAACCTTGCTCAATACATTGATTTTTTTGCAGATTAATTGAGTGTTTGAACTATCTTTTTTCAAAGCTTTTTCGATATTGCTTAATGCTTTATCATGGTTGTTTAGCCTTGAAGCCATTTCAGACAACCAAAAATAAGGCATAGCATCCTGGGGATAATTTTTTGCAGCAGTCTCAAAAGCATTGATTGCTTTTCGGTAGTTGCCAAACTTCAGGTAAATTTTACCAAGTTGAATGAATTGTTCTTTGTTTGGATATTTCGCCAATTGTTCTTCAAGAATAGGAATAGCTCTTTCGCTTTCGAGGGATAATTTAAGTGCATTAATTTCTTTGTCTACACCCGATTTGTTGTTTAGCCTTTGGGCATTTTCATAATGCGCCATTGAAGCATGAAGATCACCTGATGCTTTGCTTAGATCTCCAGCCATTACTTGCCATTCATATTCATCAGGCCATTGAACAAGAGCAAGGTTAATCGCAGCATATGCATTTGAAATATTTCCGTTGTTCTTTTCAATGAAGCTTAATAATGCGTGTTCGCAGGCATCTGCATTTGACATAGCAGTAATTCGCTTTAAATGCGCCAGCGCTTTTTGTGGGTTATTATCCTTTTCTAATACAGCAAGAAAAAATTCATTATCAAAGTTGCTTTCAAAGCCATTAAATGCAATCTCTGCAGCTTCCACCCCTTTTGTTTTATATATCCCATAAATTATGGTATTGAAATTATTTTTTTCAGCCGATAGGTGTTCAGTTTTAGCAAAATTATTCGTATCATTTTCTAAATAAATTTGACATCGGATCAATAAATCACTAATACAAGGTTCGTAGCTATGCGCATCCGTATGATTTTTCAAAATAGAAGTAAAAGTATCTATAAAACTATCTTCTAACAAATTATTATGGCATCTTACATTTAAATTATCCAGAATGAACTTTCTTTCCAGCACCGAAGCAAGCGCGGATAAAAACAGATGGGTATTGTGTGGATTTATGCCAATTCTCGCAATTTCTTGCTGGCAGATTTTTAAAACTCGTTGATAATCCTTTAAATCCAATGCTGCCTGGGCAAGCCATAATTTTGAATATGTTTCAATCAGGTTACCATTTTGAAATATGGATTTCTTGTCATCCTCATTTTCTAATTTTTCTTTTATTACGCTGCCAAAAATTTGTTCGGCATCCAAAAAATTCCCATTAACCGCGATCATCCTTGCTTGCAGTGCCTTGACCCTTGGATTCTCCGGAGTCATCTTCATGGATACGGATAAATATCGTGCGCAGGTGATTTCTTCTTTTTTAAATAAAGCAATCTCACCCATCAGACATGCAAGACTTGGCAAATTAATATTATCAGGAGTTATATTGTGTTCTGAAATTATTTGATTAATTTCATCGTTCTTTCCTGTAATATTTAACAATTCAAACAAATAAAATAGGATCTCCTGATTTTCTGGATACTTATCCAAACCTTTTTCAAGAAATGAGATGGCTTTACTAATAGCCTTGTTATTTAACTCCAAAGATGAGGCTATCATGTAAGCCAGAGCAGGATTATTCTGAATTGATTTAACTGAATCTGGAATAAAGACAAGGATATCGCGTAAATTTACTTCTTCAATATCGATGTTTTCGATTGCCAAGGTAATAATGTATAGTGATTTGTTAAAATTACCGGATTCAAACAATAACTTTGCCTTATAAGTCAATAGAACAGGATCTTTTACTTCCAGTTGATTGATCATTGTTAGGGATTTTTCCAATTTTCCCAATTGTTCATATAAAAAAGCGCTTGACAAATAATCACCCTGGTTTAGTGATTTTTTATTTGATAGATAAATTTCAATTAAACGTTCAGCCAGTAAAGGCTCATTAGCTTTTATAAGAATTTGTGAGCATAACAGGTAATACGGATCGTCTAAATTCAAATCTTCATAAAAATTTCTTATCAATTCAATGGCTTCAGCTTTTTTCCCATTTGCAGCAAGAGATTGGGACAGCAGGATTTTATAGACTATTTCATTGGGTCTCTTTTGAACTTGGTTTTCAAGAAACCGGGACCATTCCAATAAATCCGAAGGAATTTCCAGATTCTCTAATATCCTAATTAGCGATTTTTTATTCAGAATTGCGGAGGAATTAAATATATTTTCAATTTCATTCCACAACCGTAAATTTGCATAGCTTTGAATGAGTAGCCAAATTAGATTTTCATTATCTGGCAATATTGAACAAGCGTGTTTAATATTGATGATTGCGGCATCAAACTGCTTTTTATTGAAATAAACTTTTCCTAATCCGGCGAAGACTCTCCATGCCTCAGGATTCTGTCCGTCCGAATATTTTATTAACAAATGCTGGTATATCTCCAACTGTTCGTCAGATGCAAGTTCAGCTGCCAATAATTCAATAAAAATACTTGCATCTGGACTGCTAAAATCAATCAGATTTGTAATGTCAATAATTCTGTTGAATTTCTTTGTATTTATTCCAAAGGGGAAGTCAGATAATTTGCAATCCAACATTGCCAGGCAAGAATCAAACAAAATATCTAATTCATTGCAACCGGAATCAATTATTGATCGCAGAATATTGCTGGCTTGTTGAAATTTACCTTTTTCAATCAGGATTTTTGCTGTCAACCCAATCTTACGTGGAGACAAAACCCATTTTTTGGAATATTTTTCTAATAATTGATCTGCTTTATCAATGTTTCCTACGCGAATACTATTTTCAATATAAGCTTCAAATGATTTTTGATCGCTGGTGTCATTATCCAGGTCAAAATCAAGAACTTCGCGGCTTTTTACTAAATCCCCAATTCTTTGGTAAAGATAGTGAAGTCGATTGATTATTGATAAACTAAAGCATGATGTTTTAGAATAATTTTTCAGAATCTTTATTGACTTTTCATATTCCCCTGCATCGCATAAGAAACCATCTACAAGAAGGATGCTCTTAATATTTTTTTCAGCTGAAAAATTTATTAAAGCTATTTTCTCTTTATTATTAGAAATATGATCGATTTCTTTATTAATAATTTCTGGAAGAAGTGAAAATACTGTAGATGATTTAATTTCAAATCTATGATCTGATAATAGGTTGTTTATAACTTCCAGATTTTGAGCGTAATAAGCACAAAAAATCTCATCATAGATGTCATTTTCGCTGGTTATGTTTATGCCTTTCCTAACTATCAGCGCATCCTTCCACCGACCTGCGTATTCCAAGGATGAAGCAAGTTTTTGTTTTTCTTCTCTTGATAAATTATCAATAATCTCTAATTGTAAAAATTGATTGATTGCAACCGTATGATCCCCATTATCATGTGATAAATTGGCGGTTGTCCTCAAAAGTTGGCTATTTTGTGGCCAGGATTTAAGCAGAAGATCCGAGAGAGAATGCGCTTGAATTATTAACTCAAGATCAATATAAACTCGGACTAAATCCTCGGGTTTAATTAAAAATCCGAAATCTTTATGAAAGATCAAATTGGTAAGATCGTAATTCTTTAGGTACTTATTAAAAACATCAATTGCGATTGTCTTTGCGGATTTGCTGTCACTTTTCGCAATTCTTTTTAATCGATCAATTTCGCGAACCAACTCATTTATATCAGATTCAGCTTTTTGATCAATAATATTTTGTGAAGGTTCATAATTTATATTTTTTTTATCTGTATTTTCCCAAAACACATTATGGATATTGAAATCGAATTTTTTCCCAACCGATGCTAAAACTTTTTTAGCTGATTCGATTAATCTTTCTGAGTCCTTTGAACAATTAATTATTTCATAAAGGTAAGCATAATTTTTTATATAAAGAAGTTTTGCAAGCTCATCCGGAAAAGACTGTATATTATTGCTAAGCAAAATTGCCTCATCCAGGGGAACAATTTCAATGAATTTCTTGACCAGCTTCGGGCGGAAGTCCTGGTCGCCAAGAAACTGCAGTTCTTTAATAAAATTTGTGAAATTATTCACCAAAGTTTTTGGAAATATCACACTGGATGAGTCTAAGAGATTTTTATTAATATACTTATTCATCATTAACAAGTGTGCAAGTAATTTTGGACCATTATCATTTACTGGATAATTTAGTAGTTCATAAATAATTTCGCTCTTGTTATCCGTAAGTTCACTGACGATGGATAACATAGTCTCCAGGATTTTCTGCGAATCATCGAATAAATAGGATTGAAGTCCTAATTTATTAAAAATATCTTGCCACGTTGCTTTGCTTTTATATTTAGCAATCCGTTGTGCGGTTGTAAAAATCTTATCTAAACCGATTTCTGTTGAAATATTTGGAAAATCGCTATTTGTCGAAAGAGAGTCAATTTGATTACTGTCAATATGACCAGATACATTCGATAGAGCAAGATTCACCTTGAGTCCAGCAGCAACTTTGCATAAATTCAATGAAGTCCATAATTCGCAGTCGGTTCCTAAATGGTTAACAGTATTATGGAAGTTCTCTGGCTTGCCAAGATAATCCCAGATAATAGGATATGCATTTAATTGTGAAATTACCTGCTTTCCACAGGTATCCTTGAAGAGATCTTTGAGTGCAAAGAGGATATCGAATTGATCCATTTATCGCTGCCAAAAGGGCTTATTTATAGAATCCGTGACACCATGTAGTAAGAAACTATAAACAAAATAAAAGAAACTATAATTAGAAACATTCCAACGCCGGCTTTTGTTTTGGTCATTTGAGTGATGGATTCCAGCAATGAGGAAGCATTTCCTACCAAAACAGATACATCTTCGGTTAACCCCTTACCCATTAATTTGGCCGAATGAGCAGAAATTTCTGCAAATTCACTTGTTGAAATTTTAAATGCAAGAGTGAATAAACCGATTGCGAATGTGATCACACCCAAAACCAGCACTACCCCTGCAAGAGTTAATACGAAATCGTTAGCGGTTAATGCAAACATGTTACCTCCAGGATGATATTATTCCCTAGGTATGTTGCAATTAATATGCCATTGGTTTTTATTGTTTTTGATGTGTAATATCTAAAGGTAAATCTGTAGGCGTTATCTTCTCACCATCGCAAAATAACAACGCGCGTTGGATGGAATTACTTAACTCGCGGATATTCCCGGGCCAGTTATAGTTAATTAGCAGTTTTAATGCGTCCTGAGAAACATCTGTTACATTTTTACCCATCTGCATATTAAATTTATTAATAAAAAAACCTACTAATTCTGGGATATCTTCTTTTCTATCCCTTAGTGGTGGAAGATGGAGATCTACTACCTTCAAGCGATAATACAAATCTTCCCTGAACTCCCCTTTTTCAATCATACTCTTAATGTTTCTGTTTGAAGCAGCGATAACTTGTAAATCAACATTGATTAATGCTGTTCCCCCTACACGTCTGAATGACTTTTCTTCTATTGCGCGAAGGAGCTTGGCCTGAATATCGGTAGGCATGGATGAGATTTCATCGAGGAACAAACCTCCGCCATCACCAATTTCCATCAATCCATATTTTCTTTTTTCCGCGCCTGTAAATGCTCCAGCTTCATATCCAAACAACTCAGACTCAAGAACTGTTGATTGAATTGCTGCGCAGTTAATCACGACGAAAGGTTTTGCAGACCTTGGTCCGGATTGATGAATAAAATTCGCTAATATCTCTTTGCCTGTGCCTGTCTCTCCTGTGATCAGTACAGAAACAGAAGCCTTTGCCGCTTTCATGGATTGATTTATGAGATAAGAGAACTGCTCTGATTTTCCGACCACAAAGTTATTTTGCTGTGACTGGTTCTTTCTTAAGTGAGTTAATTCCCTCCGCATTTGAATTACTTC
>Ga0315277_10003703_pt1 | contig 20686 bp, 17 predicted proteins | sample YL17G05_15_MG_FD_203695 | JGI IMG/M metagenome (GOLD analysis project Ga0315277, IMG submission 203695) | Sediment microbial communities from Yellowstone Lake, YNP, Wyoming, USA - YL17G05_15 | ecosystem: Environmental > Aquatic > Freshwater > Lake > Sediment | place: USA: Wyoming | collected... | reverse complement strand
GGTTTCTTCGGCTTCGATATTAAGAGTAACGCCATCGACAGCGGGAATAACTCCGAAATATCTTTTTAGATTTATTATATTGATTAACGAGTTCATTTTCCTCTTAGAGCAAGCAAAGAATCTATCAATCTTTTAGTATATGGATCCTCAGGGTTTTCTAAAACCTGTGAAATTTTCCCTTCCTCTACTACTTTTCCCTGGTACATGACAATAACCCTGTCGCAAATCTCTTTTATGATCCCAAAATTATGAGTGATATAAATAATAGAAAGATTAAATTTTTGCTGCAATTCTTTGAGCAGCTTTAATATCTCTGATTGGATCGTCACATCCAGGGCGGTAGTTGGCTCATCGGCGATCAAGAGCTCAGGCTGGCAGGCAAGCGCCATGGCGATCATCACTCTCTGCCGCATGCCGCCCGAAAGCTGGTGTGGATAATCCTTAATCCTCAAGGCAGGATCTTTAATCTGCACTGTGTCTAACATTTCGACGGTTTTCTTCCAGGCTTCCTTTCGGGACAGACCCTGATGCAATTCGATCGCCTCAGCAATTTGATCACCGATGGTGTATACCGGATTAAGTGAAGTGAACGGATCCTGAAAGATCATCGAAATTTTAGCGCCGCGGATCTTGATCATTTCGGATTCAGTAAGTTTCATCAAATCCTTATGATTAAAAACAATTTCTCCCGATACAATCCTCCCTGGTGGATAAATTAACCTCAATAATGAAAGAGCTACGGTCGACTTTCCGGACCCTGATTCTCCTACAATACCAAGGGTTTCTCCTTTATCCAAAGAAAAGTTAATGTTATCAACTGCTTTTACAATTTTCTCTTCAAGATAATAATAGGTTGACAGGTCTTTAACCTCTAACATTAAGCTTCTCCCTCAATCCCTCACCTACGAAATAAAGGGAAAGAACGGTAATTAAAATCAAAATACCCGGGATGATCGCCATCCAGGGAGCGTCGCGCATATAAGCCTGTGAATCCATCAACATATTGCCCCAAGATGCCATCGGAGGCTGAACTCCCAATCCCAGAAAAGAAAGTGCCGACTCGGTAAGAATCGCTCCCGCCATGCCGAGGGTCGCTGCTACGATAATCGGCGCCTGGGCATTGGGAAGGATGTGCCGGAAGATAATTCTGAAATTCGAACACCCAATTGCCTTTGCCGCTTCTACATATTGGAGTTCACGAATTCGGAGGAATTCCCCCCTAACCAGCCGCGCCACCCCCATCCAGGAGGTCAAGCCTATGACGATCATTACATTATATATGTTGGGTGTAAGCATCACCTGGATAGCCAAAATCAGGAAAATGGAAGGGAAAGCCAGCATCACATCCACGAAACGCATAATGATCGAATCGATCAATCCGCCATAATATCCAGAGATGGCGCCAAACAGGGTTCCGATCAAAACCGCGATCGTCACCGCCACCAGACCAACCGTGAGCGAAATCCTGGCCCCATAAAGGGAGCGACTGAAGATATCTCGACCCAGATCATCTGTTCCAAATAAATGGCTCCACGAAGGCGGAAGGGTTTGCGATTCAACAATTTCATCCGGGTTATAGGGAGCGATGAGTGGCGCTATAATTGCCACCAGAATAAAGCAACAAAGCGCTGCGAAACCCAATATCGCCAGTCTATTTTTTCTCATATCGTATCCTCGGATCAACCAGCGCGTAACCAATGTCAGCCAGCAAATTTCCAATGATGATCAGCAGCGCTGAGAACATGACGATCCCCATGATCATGGGATAATTCCTTTGAAAGATGGACTGGACGCCGAGGCGCCCCATCCCCGGCCAGGCAAAAATGGTCTCGATAATAAAAGCGCCGCCAAAAAGATCGGGAAGAGAAAGGCCAAGAATGGTCACTATGGGAATTAAAGCATTACGAAGGGCGTGTTTGAAAATCACAATTCTCTCGGGTAAACCTTTTGCCCGGGCCGTACGGATAAAATCTTGATTGAGGATTTCCAACATGGCGGCCCTCTGATAGCGGGTAAGCCCCGCCAAGCTTCCGATGGTCATGGTAATCAAAGGAAGAATGATGTTCCCCACCGCGGGGAACCAGTGAAGTTTAACGGAAAATAGAAGCATCAGCATTAACCCCAGCCAAAAGGTTGGTATCGCCATTCCGGCGAAGGAAAAGAGAGTAAAACCGTTATCAAACCAGGAATTTTTCCTGACGGCAGAAATCACACCGACCGGTATTGTGATTAATAAAGTTAAAATGAAGGAAGGGATCATCAGCAAAAGGGTCAGGGGAAGTCTTTCGGCAACTTCGGAAATCACCGGCTGGCCGGTAGTGTAACTTCTGCCAAAATCCAGCAAAACAGCGTTCTTCAGCCAGACGAAATATTGTATATAAACCGGCTGGTCCAGCCCCCAGTTGGCGCGGACCCGCGCCAGCTCTTCCGGCCTCACGTTCGGATCGATAAATAAAGCGGTGGGATCCCCGGGAGCCAGGTGCATAACGAAAAAAGAAATAAGAGAAACGCCAATCAGCAGAGGGATCAATTGAAGCAATCTTCGAAATAGGTACTTTCTCACGAGGTTATTATAACAGCTTATTACTTCCTAACAAAAACTTTCTCGATATTCAAAAACAATCCCGCCGGACCTGGCTTTGACAAGCCTCCTACCCTCTCGCTAACCCCTTCCACTGCTTTTGGATACCAGAGGAAAATATAGGGCTGATCCTCAGCAATCAGCTTCCATAGTCTGGCGTAGACTTTTTTACGCGCTGATTTTCCCATTGTGGTTCTACCCAGTTCAAGCAGCTTATCAACTTCAGGATTCTTGTATTTGATAAAATTAAAACCTTTTGGATACTGGCTGGAATGCCAGATCGAATAAGCGTCGGGGTCAAGCCCCAGCGACCAGCCGATGATCACCGCTTCGAAATCCTTTGGATCCTTCGGCGCATTGATTATCTTTAAGAGTGCCGACCACTCCATTACACGAACATTAACCTTAACTCCCACTTTTTTATACTGCTGCTGGAGGATGACCGCTGCCTTTTCCCGATCTTTATTTCCCTGATTAACCAGAATAGTGAACTCCAGGTTCTCGGCTTTAGCTTCCTTTAATAACTTTTTGGCCTTCTCTAAATTGTAAGGATATTTCGGCACGTTATCGGAATAAGCCCAGGAAATCGGAGCCGAAGGGGCATAGGCGGGCGAAGCTAATCCCCTAAAAATTAAGCTAACTAATTGATTTTTATCGGTCGCGTAGGCGAGCGCCTGCCTCACCCGCTTGTCAGCAAATTTTGGATTCGCAAGATTGAAACCGAGGTAAGTATAAACCAGCGCATCAAATTCAAAAACCTTTATCCCTTTAACCGATTTCATTCGGGTATAATCTTTGGGTGGGATGCCGGAATCATCAATTTCTCCCGCTTCGAGGGCGACCAGCTGAGAATTTTCGTCTGGAATAATTTTATAATTTATCGCGGCTAGCAGCGGCTTGCCAAAATAGTAATTCTGATTGCGCACCACCGATACATGGTCCCCCGACTGCCACTCTTTGAAAATAAACGGCCCGGTGCCGACCGGCTTGCGATTGAACTCCGCCGTATTGATATCCTTTCCCTCCAGTAAGTGTTTAGGAATAATATTCATGCCGGCGTGTATCAGAAACGGCGCGAAGGGTTTGGGAAGAATGGCTTGAACTGTATATTTATTAAGAACCTTAAATTGGATCGGTTTCCCATCAATAATGTAATCGCTGCGGCGGACAGAATTGACTTTGGGATTCAGGATCGAATCAAAAGTGAACTTAACATCCTCGGCCGTGAAAATGATGCCATCGTGCCATTTAACATTTTTGCGTAAATAAAAAGTCCAGATTTTTCCGTCTTTTGAAACCTCCCATCGCTCCGCCAGGTCCGGTACCATCTCTAATTTTTCATTAACCTTAACTAAACCTGTAAAGATGGCGCCTTCCACGGCCGAAGATGCGGTATCCGTAGACAAAATTGGGTTCAAAACAGAGACTTCGCCACCGAGGCTGAACCGCAGAATTCCATCAGGATCCATCTCAGCTGCAAAAAGGGGCGCGGAAAATATTAGACTACATATTAGTAAGATCGAGAATCTTCGAAGTCCCATTTCTTTTATATCCTGTCAAAGTGTAGCTTCCGGTGGCATCATTATAATTGTAGATAATCTTGCCCGCGATATCCGCATCAGTGTACTCTTTTCCGGTGAACGGATTCTTGGGTACGGAGGCAAGATAGCCTCCCCCTATCAGGTAATTCTTCGCCAGCGATTCCAGCGGAATATTGGTTCCCATCGGATAGGCCTCATTTTCCATCTGATAGGCTTCGACTGCCAGCTGGACCGAGTGCATCACACCCTTGACCGCTGCCTCCTTTGCCCGATCCCGCGCCCCCAGCAGATTCGGCACCAAAAATACCGAAAGCAATCCAATTATTCCTATGACAACTAAGATTTCTATAAGGGTAAAACCATTTTGCCCGCCTGCCGGACGGGCAGGACTTTTGACTTTTGCATTTTGCATTTTTCTTCTCACCTCCTTTATTATACTCCAAACTATTTTAAACTTGAAATCATATTTACCAGAGGCAAAAAGACGGCCATCACGACCACACCCACCACCAGCCCAACGGATAGGGTCATGATCGGTTCAAGTAGGGTAGTAAAGCGTTTTAAAAAACTTTCTCGCTCCCGGGCCTGGAAGTCGGCGATGCCAAGAAGCATCCCGGCCAACTGTCCGGATCCCTCCCCCACTTTGAGCATCTGGATGCTCTCCGGCGCAAAAAAGCGGCTTTCCTCAAAGCTCTCGCTTAGTTTGCTTCCGTTCTCAATTTTTCCCTTGGCTTCCAGCACTATCTTTCTAAAAATTACACCGCGTGAGGAACTTGCCGTTATGGTTAAAGCTTCAACCAGCGGCGTCCCGCTGTTCAAGAGGGTTCCGAGCATGCTAAAACCCTGGATAATTAATTCTTTTTGAAATAAATGTCGGATAATCGGAAAACGCAAAAGAAAACGTTCAATAAGTTCTGGCTTATTTTTCATCAATCTAACATATAAAACCACAATTACGATTAAAAATCCTAATATCAAGTAAAAAAACTGATAAAATAAATCGCCAAAGCTTAAGATCAGGTTAGTTAGCAGCGGGAGTTCGGTCCCCAGATCGCTGAACATAGCTTTAAGTCCGGGAATAACAAATATAAGCAAAGCCATGATCGAAATTAAACACAAAACCAGAACGAAACACGGATAAACTAATGCGCCTTTAACTTTCTCGTCGAGTTCGGCTTTGCTTTCATAATATTTGGCCAGGTAATCCAGCGTTTCTTCCAGATTACCGGCCCTCTCGGCGGCTCGCAGTGAGCCCTGAACTAAAGGATCAAGGAAACCAACCGCTGCCTCACTTAAGGAAAACCCTTCATTGAGTTTATTAATTATTTCCTCCAACGATTGATATTTTTTGTGAGTAGAAAGCCCCCTTACTACTTTCAGCCCATCCAGCAATGGCATACCGGATCTTAAAAGCAGACTAAGCTGACTGCAAAATCGAGCGGTTTCCCGTTTATTAAGCATTAGACATTTTGTTGGATAGCGCATTCCCCGACTATTTTTGCTCCCTTTTCGGGATATTTAGCAGCAATGTTATTGCCACGCTCAAAGGGGGTTTAAAGTGGCGAAATTTCGTCGGTCAGTGACTACTTTTGGATACGAGGAAAGAGCGGTTCTCCCTTGGCTACCTTTTTGCCGCCAAGGTTGAGCTGGGCGAGGATCTTGGAGGAGGTTTCAGGCATAAAGGGAGCAATTGATTCGGCAACCAGCTTGAGAACTTTGACCAGCGTACTCAAAACCAAAGCTAATTGATCATTCTCCCCTTTCTTGGCCAGGGACCACGGGGCCTGTTTTTCAATATAGATATTCGAATGATTTATCAGTTTCCAGATCGCCGCCAAGGCTTCCGAAAAAGCCAATTCGTTCATACTTTTATCGACCGCTTCAGGAGTAGCAGCTGCCAAATTTGTCAATTCTTTGCTTAAATCATCAATGGCCCGCGACCCCGGACTCGGGACCCGCGACTCGAAATATTTTTCAATCATCGTCAACGTCCTACTTAATAGGTTGCCGAGGTCATTCGCCAGATCAGCATTATATCGATTGATAAAAGACTTCATAGAAAAGTCTCCATCGGTTCCAAAAGGAACTTCGCGCATGATAAAGTAACGAACGGCATCCACCCCGAATTCGTTTGCCAGAGCAATAGGATCAACGACATTCCCCTTGGACTTACTCATCTTTTGCCCTTCGACCGTCCACCATCCGTGGCCGAAGATCTTTTTCGGAAGAGGAAGATCAAGCGCCATCAGCATCGCCGGCCAAATGACCGCGTGGAAACGGACAATCTCCTTCCCCATTAGGTGAACATCCGCCGGCCACCACTGGTTGAACTTGGCATCGTCCTGCAGGTAACCTATCGCTGAAATATAGTTGATCAGGGCATCAAACCATACGTAGACGACATGCTTGGGGTCGTCCGGCACGGTAACTCCCCAAGGGAAAGCGGTCCTGGTAACAGAAAGATCCTTCAAGCCCTGTTTAACGAACTGGAATACTTCATTCCAACGCGATTCAGGCTGTACAAAGTCATGATTCGCCATTAAATAATCCTTAAGCTTTTCTTGATAATTAGAAAGTTTAAAAAAATAAGTCTCTTCCTTGAGCAGGTCGGTTACCCGCCCGCAGTCGGGGCAGAGTTTTCTTCCTTCCATATCCTCATTCAATTCCGGCTCCGCCCAATAGGTTTCGCAGGGGACGCAATACCATCCCTCGTATTCCCCTTTATAAATATCGCCTTGCTTCAAAAGCTTTGAGAAGATCTTTTGGACGGTCTCTTCGTGACGTTTTTCCGTCGTGCGGATAAAATCATCATATGAGATATTTAATATCTTCCAGGCGGACTTGAAACGTTCAACTATTTCATCCACGAACTGCTGAGGAGATTTCCCCTGGTCCAGCGCCGCCTTCCACATCTTCTGCCCATGCTCATCGGTTCCTGTCAAAAAATGGACATCAAAACCCTTCTGCCTCTTGTAGCGCGCCAGAACGTCAGCGGCGATGGTGGTGTAAGCGTGGCCGATGTGGGGGATGTCGTTGACGTAATAAAGCGGGGTCGTCAAATAGAACTTCTGTGCCATGTCTTAATTATAGCAAAAAAATGTAGTAAAAAATGTGAAATTTTTAAGATGAGGTGTCGATAATGATTTCGGGTAAAGTTGGAAGGAATAAACAGGAGGAAATAAAATGGTTGATGGAGTTGTATGTATTGCGCAGATGAATCAAAAACTTTCGGTTGTGAACGATGGAGCGGATCCAAAAGAAGAATTGCTAAAGAATTATTCCGAATTGCTAAAAGAAAGGGTTATAGTTGACTCTAAAGGAGAGGAAATCGGCGATCGCCTCAAAGATCTGCTGCGTCGAGCTGCCGCCATGGCAAAGCTCAATCAGCAAAAAGGAGAACCCTTTTCGCGGGCGGTGGTTCGGAACGCCCTGAAACTTTTAAATTATAGTTATTGCGATACCACCCCGGGAGGGCTGCCCACCGGGCCAGCCTATGAAAGGGCGTTCCCAGACCGCACTTTACCCAAAAACTTCGGTCACGAAAAAGTGAATTACCCGATGTCTCAATATCCATCCCTGAGTTACCTGCCGGTCGGCGGCTTGGGAACTCCGATGTGTGAGGTTGATTTCACCACCTGCTATATAAAAGAAGGACAGATGGTGCAGGACAAGCCTATTCGTCAGCTAACGGTAAAAATTGGCGGCAAAGTTTACGACCTGTCAAAGACGGAAGGCACCTACCACGCCCTCTATCCTTTTTCAGAAAGAACCTACAATCTACCGGCACCTGTTTCCATTCTTCAATACTCTCCCATTATCCCCGGCAACTATCAGGTTTCAAGCCTGCCAGTGGAGATGATGGAAGTGGTAGCGGAGAATCCAACCGACAAACCAATACAATTAACCTTTACTATAACTCAAGAAAATATTCTGGGGTGGTATCCCAAAAAAGGGAAACAGAACCCTAAGGACCCCAGCGGCGTTTTGGTCTGGAACAAACAAAACAAAGGCAATTATAGCGAATCAATTAGCAACTCAACCGGAGTGGTTTTTAAAAAGAAGGGGAACCAGGAAGAACTGGTAAGGGCCGGCTCGGGGATCGAGGGGCAAATCGCGATAGTTTCTCAAGCTGTCCCGGGCAAGGTTGCAGTCACACCCATTCTCCAAAAGCAAGGGAGAAACAGCGCGGGGTTAACCCTTACTATTACTTTACAGCCCAAAGAAAAGATCTCTCATCCGATCGTTGTCGCTTACGATAATCCATACTACAACTTACAGCATGACTCGACCAACCCCGCCAGCCCCGGAGTGAGAATGCCAAAATTTTACACCAGGTTTTATGGTACAACCGGCCAGAACGCACAAAAAATAGCTGAAGAAGCTCTGACCAAGTACAAATCATGGAAGGCGGCAATTTCTGAATTCCAAAAGAAGATCACTAACGACCCCGCACTTCCCGATTTCTTCAAACAAGCTCTATTGAACGAGCTGTATGTCCTGGCCGAGACCGGTATCTGGGAAGGGGATCAAGGTCGATTTGCTTACCTTGAAAGCATTGATTATAAAATGTATAACACCTCTGACGTAAACTCATACACCTGGGCAATTCTGGCTCTCTTCCCAGAACTTGAAAAAAAAGATTTGCTTGAATTTGCAAAACTGGTCCCTTTATCCGATCCCACCCGGCGCTGGTTTGGGACCGACCGCTTCGCGCATATCCCGCCGGAACAGTGGAGACACCTCTATTGGACCTCGATTAAAGATCCCGGAGCGGTCTGCCATGACTTAGGAGGCTTGCTCGGACAAGGCGTGTTTCCGTTCACGAACCGCTGCAACGAATTTGATTGGTCCAACACCAATATGTGGATAGACCTGGCTCCCAAGTTTGTTTTACGTTTATGGCGGTATATAACCTTTATGAAAAAACAAACCGGAAAAATGGATCTGGAATTCATTAAGCAAGTTTATCCCAGCGCCATAAAAGCTCTGGATTCCCTGAAAGAACGATGGGGAAATAAAGACACCTTTGTTCCGACATCAAAAGGCATTCCCGACTGGACCTATGATACCATCTCGGGACAGGGGTATACCCCTAACGTAGTAACCCAGTGGCTGGGAGCCCTGGAGGCCGTCCAGGAAATGGCCAAACTAATGGGAGATGCCAAGACAGCCGCTAAATATAATTCTTGGTTTGAAAAAGGAAAGCCGGTTTTGAATAGATTGTGGAATGAAAGAGGTTACTATAATGCTTTCGTGACCCCGGATGGTAAAAAAGTAAACACCAATATTCATTCCGACATTCTCTTTGGAGACTTTTATGTTCGAATGACCGGACTGCCTCCAGTAGTCCCCAATCACAAGGCAACCAGAGCTTTGGAAACCATCTATGCGGTAAATGGAAAGAAATGGAGTGCGGTTGGAAATCACGGCCCCCTGGGTCTGGTCAATCTTCGAGGACCAAACGGCGAGCAGAACAAAACCGAACAGGGAGACGAAGGCTGGACGGGGACGATGCTTCTGAACGCCGCTCACCAGATCCAGCTGGGGAAAGCTACCAAAAATCAGAAATTGGTCCAAAACGGGTGGGAAATTGTTCACGGGTTCTTTAACGTAGTATACAGTCAAAGTCCCGACAGTCAGCACTGGTTTGGGAGAACCCCGGAAGGCTATACCAATCCGGATGATGTCAAATATGATGAAAAAGGAAAAAAATATAAAGAAGGAAAGAAGCTGCCGAACGGAATGGTTGTGCCTGCCACGGGCAGGGCCCCGAAATACATGCGGGCGCTCGCCATCTGGGCAGTTTATGCAGCGGTAAAAGGGAACCAGATGCCTTTCGGTTTTTATAAAGGAAAGCTTCCAGACCAAGCAAGAATTTCAGATCAAAAAGATAATCCTTTTGAATTATAAAAAATCAACTTAAATTCACAATTTGCTTATCGGAAATAATATTCTTAAACCAGTAATATTTGAAAGGGCACTATTTGCCCACCCGGGGACATCTCCCGTTAAATAATAATCATCAAATTCCCAAACCGGCATCGGCTGCCAGCGGTCACTCCCTTTTAATTTCACCTCAACCAGGAATCGATTTAACAATTTTTCGCTCCAGTCCTCTCCTTCCAGATCATTAGCCCCGTAAGCAGGTTTAATGAAATATTTAAAGAAGGGAGCTTTTCCCTCAAGGGCTTGATCTCCGTCTTCCAAAGGACCAATTACCATCCACTGGGTCAGCTCCCGCACCGATTTCATTTCGGAGCCGTGCTGGGCGGGAACGATCTGAAAACCGCCGATGCTTCCTAAACGAGAAGTTGAGACATCGATCACCCCGGCATGGTCGGCGCGGATGCGCCCCGCCGAAGCATACTTTGTTCCGTCAAACCTCCCTACCCCTACCACCGGCCGTAAAACCTGCCCAATAACTCTCTTGATCCCATTAAAATAAGTGATAGCAATCTTTCCACCGAATTTGTTTTCAAAAGTAATCTCCTTAGGATAATCAACCGGCCGATCAACCAGAATATAGATCTTATCGCCCACTTTGGGAACATATCCTTTTGGTATCGACACCGCCGGTTGCGCCGGTTTGGCAACCATTACCACGTTCCCCACAAAAGGAGCATAACTGCCGCCAAAAATCCCTTCACCCGCTGAAATATCAGTATAGATCGAAGAATCAGGACTCAGGTAAGATTTGTATCTTTTGGGTTTCTGCAAAAACTCTTGGGGAAGGAGACTGAATATTACTCCGCTGCCATCTTCGGTGCCGGTGGCCGTTTTAATGTGAATGGCGTTCACCGCCGTTGCGGCAACCACCCCGTCGGGCACCCAGCGCGAAGCGGCATAGCTTTCGGGATTGGTTTTTTCTGTCGGATAAACTACCTTACCGACCGGCGAGTAGGTTTTGCCCTCATCCGAGCTGACTTCAATCGTTCCTCCGGGAAGGTTCCAGATCTTTATTCGGTAAATTTCTTCGAACTTGGGATTGTTCTCGTAGTCTATCGGCGTCGCCGCAAAAACACTATGGGTCAAAACCAGTCCCAAAAAAATGGCGGATAGAAACTTCATCAATCTCTTAAAAATTCGATGAGCGTTCTGACCGGCACACCGGTTGCGCCTTGAGGCAGGTAGCCGTGCTCTTTTTCAAGGAAAGCCGTGCCGGCAATATCGATGTGAACCCAGGGGGTTTCTCCCACAAACTTGGAAAGAAAAGCTGCGCCGGTGGAAGGCGAAGCCTTGCCCGATTCGCCGGTATTTTTGATGTCCGCTATCTCGCTCTTTACGCTTTCTTTGTATTCATCGTAAAGCGGCAGCTGCCACATCTTCTGCCCGCAGCGCTTGCTCGCCTTCAGAAGTTTATCGATCAGCTTCTGATCGCTCCCGATCACTCCCGAAGCCGCGTCCCCCAGCGCTACCACGCACCCGCCGGTAAGCGTGGCCACATCTACGATCTGAGTAGCTCCTCTTTTTTTGGCATAAGTTACGGCATCCACCAGGATCATCCGCCCTTCGGCGTCGGTATTGACCACTTCGATGGTATAACCGGCCAGCGATCCCACCACATCCCCCGGCTTGGTGGCGTGGCCGGAGGGCATATTCTCCGTCAAAGGGATGATCCCGATCACATTTTTCCTGGGTTTAAGATCCGAAAGCAGGCTCATCGTTCCCAGCACCGCCGCCGCCCCCGCCATATCGCTCTTCATCACGTCCATTTTCTTGGAAGGCTTAAGGGAAATGCCCCCGGAATCAAAAGTGATCCCCTTCCCGATCAGCGCGATCTTCTCTTTGGATTTTGGGTTTCCCTTGTATTCTAAAGCTACCAGGCGCGGAGGTTCGTTCGATCCCTTGGCCACCGCCCAGAGCGAATCCATTCCTTCTGCTTTGGGATCAAGCGAAACAAATTTGAGATTGTTTATTTTTGCGATGCGCTGAGCCAGTTTGGCGAATGCCGTCGGCGTCATTTTGTTGGAGGGTTCGTTGACCAGATCGCGGGCGTGATTTTCGGCTTCGGCAATGATCAGCCCCAGCCTGGCGCCGGATTCGATGGCCTTGATCTTTTTCTTATCACATTCAATTAAGATCAAAGTTTCGACCTGAAAATCCGGCTCCTCTTTTTCCCTGGCGTAACCGGCAAACTTGTAAACACCCAGCACCGAGCCTTCCACCACTGCCTTAGCAGCTTCTTCAACCGCTAGTCCGCCGATGCCGGCGCCGTGAATGATAGTCGCTACCGTTTTGGCTTTAACTTCCCGGGCTTTTTTAATGGCCGCCGCAGCCGCGGTCCTCACTGCCTCCAGGTCAAACTTATCGCGCTTGCCCAGCCCGACCACCGCCACTTTATCCGCTTTCAACTTACCGTGGCAGTGGATCAGAGTGACCTTACCCAGTTTCCCGTCGATCTCCCCTTCCCTGGAAAGTTTGGCAATCAGCCCTTCCAAAGCTTTGTCTGCCGCTCCGGTTGCTCCACCAGGCTGCTTGACCCCTTCAAACTCGTTGACCACTAACAGGTCGCACTTATATTCAGTTATCGAAGCGCATTCAACTCGGATCTTCATTAAAACTTGACCTTGGGTGCCTCCTTGGCGGCTTTGGCCGATTCAAAGAAGATTTTCTCCCTGTCAAATCCGAATAGATTAACGAAGAAAACCGTCGGGATCCTCTTGGCCGTAACATTGTAATCCTGCACCGAGTCATTGAAGCGCATCCTCGCCACCGCTACCCGATTTTCCGTCCCTGCCAATTCATCTTGAAGCGCGCGGAAGTTTTCCGAAGCCCGCAGTACCGGATAATTCTCCGCTACCGCAATCAATCTTCCCAAAAACCCTTCCACCTGATTGGCTGCGTTCACCTTTTCTCCGGTAGTCTTGGCTGCCGCCCAGGCGGATCGAGCCGCGGCTACATTTTCGAAAAGTTCTTTTTCGTGCTTGGCATAACCTTTCACGGTCTCCACCAGATTCGGGATCAGATCGTATCTTCTCTGCAGTTGATTCTCAACCTGCGCCCAGCTTTGTTTGACCAGCTGGTCTTTTCCCACTAAAGTATTGTAAACTCCCACCAGCCAAAAACCCAAAAGCAAAATGACAACCAGAATTCCCGCTAACCATCTCCACATATCCTTTACCTCCTTCTTTCCTATCTACCAGCTTCTACCTGATCCCCCGCCACCGCTGCTTCCTCCCCCAAACCCTCCGCCACCGCCACCCCATCCGCCTCCGCCAAAACCTCCTCCCCAACCCCCAAAACCGCCTGTACCCGGCAGGCGGAAATATGATAACACAAAACCGATGATCGCTCCAATGATCGCGCCTATCATTCCGGCAAAGGAAAACCCGAATACCGCACCAAAGACCGCACCCAAAAACCCCGAAGCCAGGCCCGATGCAAAAATCGAAAGCATGATTAAAAGCACCACCGCAATTATGACCATAGTCATGATGGTTCCCTCCGGTAAACCTGCCTTTGCCTTATATCCCTGATATTCCGTGCCCAATTCAGCTTTGGAAGCCGCGGCGACCTCCGCGGCGATCGCCTCCGCCCCATTATACAATCCCTCTCCAAATTTACCCTGCTTGAAAAAGGGGACCACGTATCGGTCTAAAATCTCTCCCGCCTTGGCGTCGTTAATTACCCCTTCCAGTCCGTAACCAACTTCGATCTCAATTCTTCTCTCATCCATCGCCAGCAGCATTAATATGCCGTTATCCTTCCCTTTTTTGCCGATCTTCCACTTCTCAAATAGAGCTACCGCATAGGTTTTTGGATCCAGCGGCTCCACTGTTTTTACGACAGCTATTGCCAACTCGGCCGAGGTTTTTTGTTCAAGGGTTCGGCAAAGACCTTCCAGCTTCTGCCGGGTGGCCGCATCGATCACACCGGCAAAATCGTTGACAAATCCGCTGTAATCCGGATAAACCGGTTCGGCCGCCGATCCCGGCCCGCACCACAGTAAAATCATAAATACAAAAATAGCTAGTTTTTTCATTCCTGCGCTCGTTGATAATTCAGGAAAAATCCTATTGCCGCAAAAATAAACATCCCCGCCAGTCCAAAAAATAAGTAACCAAAAACCCCGCCGATTATCATACCGTACGCGGTCAAGAAAGTCCCCCCCGAAAGCAGGACTAAAATAATAGTTACCGCCAATAAAAAGAAAAGAGGCAGCGACAGCTTGCCCCAATCCGGCTCTTCTATTCCCCGGTATCCTTTCGGCCAATTCGACTTGATTATTTCCGAAATGGCCAGCGTTCCCATCACTGCCCCTTCCGAGAATTTTCCTTCTACCAGAGAAGCTATCACGCTCCATTCGATCATGTCTCTTATGTAAGGGGTTAAAATGTAGGTCACGTCTTTTCCGGCAATAACCCTCACCTGGTGGTCAATAATTGAAATCAAGAGGAGGACCCCGCGATCCGCCCCTTCCTCAACCTTTCCCACGTCCCAGGCTTGGTATAGCCGCTCGCCATAAGTTTCTGTATCCAGCGGCTGCGGAGAATAAATGACGGCTATTTTTAAATTAACGGTAGTAAGTTTGCGAAGCTCTCTCGCCTCGTCTTTGACTTTTTTCTGCGCCGCCGCATCCGTGACTCCCGCATAATCAGAAATGGTGTCAAGCGGAGACGGCAGTACCAGTTCCTGACCCGATACCGCGGCACCAATTAAGAGCCCCAAAAATAATAAAACCGTTCTCTTCATTTAAAAAATATAGCGGTCTCGCGCCGGGCCGATTCCAGACTATCCGACCCGTGAACCAGATTTTTTATAATGCCTTCTTCATTGATGACATCCTGTTCCTTGAGGTCTCCCCGGATCGATCCCCTGGCAGCCGCCAGCGGATCGGTATCCCCCATCAGCTGCCGCAAACGGGCGATTGCGTTCTCTCCCGAAATGATGCCGGCTACGACCGGCCCGGAGGTAATAAACTTGATCAAGCCAGGATAAAATTTCTTTCCCAAATGTGGTCGGTACAGCTCGGCTGCCTGTTCGGCGGTTAAGACCAGCCTTTTTTGTGTCTCGATCTTCATTCCGGCTTGCTTGATCCTGGCAAAAATTTCATTTTCCAGCCCGCGGGCTACCCCGTCAGGCTTCACCATGAAGAAGGTCTTTTCTTGCACGCTTGATAGCTTCCTTTACTCGATTGGCCGCGGTCCCGCCCGGCAGGTCCCGGTTCGCGACACTGCTCTCCGTCGACAGGATGCGAGTGACATCGTAGGTAAAAGCATCGGAAAACTGCTTGAGCTGCTTCAGGGATAGATATTCCAGCTCCATGTTGGATTCTTCGCAGTAAGCGACGATCTTGCCGACGATACCGTGCGCATCGCGGAAAGGCACTCCGCGCCGCACCAGGTAATAAGCCAGATCGGTGGCTGTCAGAAATCCTTTCTTGGCCGCGGCGCTCATGACTTCCGCGTTGACCTTGGCGGTTGCCAGCATTTCGGGGAAAATTGAAAGCACACTCTTTACCGTATCCACCGCGTCGAAGAGCGCTTCTTTGTCTTCCTGCATGTCCCGATTGTAGGCCAGGGGCAAGCTTTTCATGACAGACAGAAGCGTCATCAGGTCACCATAGACGCGGCCGGTCTTGCCCCGGCTGAGCTCCGCGATATCCGGGTTCTTCTTCTGCGGCATGATCGAAGACCCCGTCGTATACCGGTCGGAAAGCTCAATAAAATTGAATTCATAGGTTGACCAGATGATCAGTTCTTCCGAAAGCCTCGAAAGATGCATCATGAGGAGAGAACCGGCGGAAACAAAATCGATGGCGAAGTCGCGATCGGAAACCGCATCCATACTGTTCCTGGAAATGGCAGAAAAACCCAGCTCCTTGGCCAGCGCATCCCGATCGGTTTCAAAGCTGGTGCCGGCCAGGGCGCCGGATCCCAGCGGCATGACATCGGCCTCGCGGCCCACCCCCAAAAATCTTTCTCGGTCCCGCTTTAGCATCTCGAAATAGGCCATCAGGTGATGCGACAATAAGATCGGCTGGGCACGCTGGAGATGGGTATATCCCGGCATAATAACTTTGATGTTCTTTTCGGCCAGATCGAGCAACACCGACTGCAGTTTCTTGATCAAAAAGATGATCTCAGTTACCTCGTATTTAATGTACATTCTGAGATCGGTCGCCACCTGGTCGTTGCGGCTGCGCCCCGCATGCAGTTTTTTGCCAACTTCTCCCACCTTTTCGGTCAGGAGGGCTTCGATGTTCATGTGGAGATCTTCGAGCTGGGGATCCATTTTTATTTTTCCTTCTCTTATCCCCTTCATGATCTCATCCAGGGCGCGGATGATCTTCTTGCTTTCGACCCCGGTCAGGACGCGGGCTTTGAACAGCGCCCGGGCATAGGCGATGCTTTGAACGATGTCCTGCTTGTAAAGACGGACATCAAAATGGACGGAGCTGGTGAATGCTTCCGCTGCTTCCGCCATCAGCTCGCGGAATCTCCCCGCCCAAGGTTTCTTGACTTTCGCCATTCCTATTTCCTCCTTTTCAACAAGGCCTCAACTTTAACTGGAAGGCCAAAGAGATTAATAAATCCTTCCGCGTCTTTTTGGTTGTAAATTTCTTCTCTTTCGAACGTCGCCAGCTCCGGACGATAAAGTGATTTATTCGATTTCCTGCCCACGACAGTGCAGCTGCCCTTGTATAGCTTTAGGCGGACCGTTCCGGAAACATTTTCCTGTGTTTTATTGACAAACTGATCCAGGGCTTCTTTGAGCGGTGTAAACCACTGGCCGTAGTAAATCAGCTCGGCGTAGCGCTCCGCCACCAGCCGCTTGTAATGAAGGGTATCGCGATCAAGGGTAATGGTTTCCAAAGCTCGATGCGCCGCGTAAAGAATGGTTCCGCCCGGGGTCTCGTAAACACCGCGCGATTTGATCCCCACCAGCCGGTTCTCGACAACATCCACACGGCCGATCCCGTGTTTTCCTCCGATTCGGTTCAGTTCCTGGATAAGTTTAACCGGCTTCATTTGCTTACCGCTTACCGCTTTCGGCTCTCCGCTTTCGAAAGTGATCTCAATGTACTCCGGTTTATTGGGCGCTTTTTCCGGCGAAACAGTAAGGATGAACATATCTTCTTTAGGCTCAAACCAGGGATCTTCCAGGATGCCGCCCTCATAGCTGATATGCCAGAGGTTGCGGTCGGAAGAATAAGGTTTGGCTTTTGTTACCGGCACCGGAATATCGTGTTCCCTGGCATACTCGATTTCTTCCTCCCGGCCCTTGAGCTCCCACTCCCTCCAGGGAGCGATGATCTTCAAATCCGGAGCCAGGGCTTTGTAAGTCAGCTCAAAGCGGACCTGGTCGTTCCCCTTCCCGGTGGCGCCGTGAGCCACCGCATCGGCTTTCTCCTTTTTGGCTATTTCAACCTGTTTTTTTGCGATCAGCGGGCGGGCCACCGACGTCCCCAGCAGATATTGCCCTTCGTAAACAGCTCCCGCTTTAAGCATAGGGAAAATAAAGTCCCTGGCAAATTCATCTTTGAGGTCCTCGACGTAAACCTTCGAGGCCCCCGTCTTTAAGGCTTTGGCTTTTAGTCCCTTCAGTTCTTCTTCCTGACCGACATCAGCAGCAAAAGCCACCACTTCGCAGCCATAATTGTCCTTCAGCCACTTGATCATGACCGAGGTGTCCAGCCCTCCGGAATAAGCCAACACGACTTTATTAACCTTGGACATTTTTCCCTCCTAAAAGCAGGACCAGGATCGCCTTCTGCACGTGCAGGCGGTTTTCCGCCTGGTCAAAGACGACCGAATTCGTTCCGTCGATAACCTCGTCGGTAACTTCTTCCCCCCGGTGCGCCGGCAGGCAATGCATAAAAATGTAATCCGGCATGGCTAATTTAACCAGCTTCCGATTAACCTGAAAACCCTTGAATTTTGCATTTTTAATTTCGCGCTGTTTTTCCTGTCCCATCGAGGTCCAGACATCGGTGTAAATGATATCCGCATCCTTCGCCGCTATTACCGGATCGTTCAGGATGTCGATCTCAACGCCTGCCTGCTTCCCATCCTGCAGCGCCAGCTTAACCATTTCCTCCTTAGGCTCGCAGCCCTTCGGCGTGGCCACCGTCAGGTTCATCCCCACTTTCGCCGCCGCAAACATCAGCGAATGGCAGACATTATTACCGTCGCCGATATAAGCCATTTTTATGCCTCTCAAATCCAAGCCCTTTTTCTCCCGAATGGTAAAGATATCCGACAGCGCCTGGCAGGGGTGAAGCAGATCTGAGAGCGCATTGATCACCGGCACCGAAGCGTATTTCGCCAGTTCGATCACCTTCTCATGGGCAAAGGTGCGGATGAGGAGGGCGTCGGCGTAGCGGGAAAGGGTCTTGGCCACATCGCCGATCGACTCCCGGGTTCCCAAACCGATCGCTTCTTGGTCGAGATTGATCGCCAGCCCCCCCAGCTGCCACATCCCGATCTCAAAGGAGACGCGAGTGCGGGTGGAGGGCTTCTCAAAGATCATGGCCAGCGATTTGGCCCACAGGTACTCGTGCTTGATCTTGCGCTTCTGTTTATCTTTGAGGTCAGCGGCGAGGTTCAGTATTTCCTCGACTTCCGAGGAGGATAAATCGTGGATAGAGATCAGGTCCTTCTGCATAGTGCTTCATAATAGCTAAATTCTTCCCCTCTGTCAACGCTGAGTGGGTTCATACAACAACCCTCATCCAGGTTTTAATAAACTAAGATCTATCTTTTACTGCCTTCTCCCAGAGGGAGAAGGGGTTGGGTATCTTCGATTGCCCCCCAATTCCCTCTCCCCCTGGGAGAGGGTTGTAAGTACAAAGTAAACTTTAACGACAATCTGGGTGAGGGCAGTGTGAATTGATCCGCCCTATTAGCCTTCACGGGCCCTCTTTGGCCCTTAATAGCCTTTTAAAGGTTTGTGATGCAAGTTTTCCCCTATCCAACCCGATAATATAGTAAAAGGAAGCTTTAAATTTGGCACTTTAAATTTTAAGTTTCCGGATGCAAGTTTTTCGCCAGTTGTCCCGATAATATTAGTGGATAGATAAATATAGTGTTCGGCTAGCCTGTGGCCGAAGGTAAAACCAAGAAATAACAGGCTTGGTTTTTTTGTTTTTAGAGGAGGATGAGATAAATGAGTGTTGAATTACCCGAATGTAAGGAAATTCAGAAAAAGTGGACGATTCTCAAAGGACCGGGACCGAAAAAAGATGGCGACGTCCAAACACAAACGTTTCCTGTGGGTGGTACTATTCCAGCTGGTATTGTAAGTCGTGAGACCTGCCAAAACAATTTAGGCGGCACGCCCGCTGGCGGGACAGCGGCCGCTAAAGCAACTACTCCTGCTAAAAAACCAGAAAAAGCAGCCCCAGCCAAAAAAGCCGCAAAAGGCGGCATTTCAATTATCCAAAAAATTACCCAGAGCTTAACTTCCGGCCCGATTAAAAGCATAAAAATTGACGGCAAAGATGTAAACAGTGGAAAAATTGCCCGTAAAGTTAAAGATTTAAATTTAGAATCATTTTTTAACCTTATCGATAGACTCCAGTCAGCCGTGAAAGGGGCCATTAAGTATGACATTCAAAGGGTAATCGATATTCTTAAAAGCAAAGGCATTTCCGCAAATCAAGTTGCTGAACTTGTTAGCTCCTCAAAAACCGGAGAAGAGTTAATCGAAGCCGCCCTCGGAGCGGCCGGGGCAAAACCCGATGACTATTTATCCGAAGCTGTTAAAGCAGAAAGAAAAAGAGAAAAAGAAAAAGCAGACGCTGATAGACTAAGAGAGGAAAATGCAAGAAAAGAAGCTGCTGAAGCGAAAAAGAAAGCCGCCGCGGAAACAGCCGCCAGGAAACAACAGGCCGCCCAGCTTATTCAGAAAGTTTCAATCAGCCCTCTGGCCAAAGATGAATTTTATCGAAATAATCCTGATTTACTCATACTATCGGGAGAAATCAACCTCGGTCAGCGGATCATCTACTTCCAGGAAGGAGAAGGAACCCAAAGGAGAGAGCTGATCGCTCTCCTTAGATGGAATAAGGGTGAGGGTAAGTGGCAGGTTGCCGGCAGGCCCGGATATACGGTTGAAAACAGAGAAGGCAAAATGTACCTTAAGAAAAATAGTGAAAAATGGTACAAGAGCGATCCGGAAGTTGAAGCGTCACTGGTGGTGGATTCCGCATGGAAAAGAATGAAAGCCATGGGGGTAAACTACACAACCTATCAGCAGATCTTTGCCGATGAAAGGGTTACCTGGGAAGAGTTAATCCAGAGTATCCCGGGCGCCACCCGCAAATTCTACAACTTCGCGAGCTGGGGCGGCATAGTGAATAAGGATGGGGGGGATGAAGGGATCAGCGCTCCTGACCTGGAGATGATGTTCAAAAACCATATCGATAAAGTTACCAAAGGATTAGGGGAGGATCAGGAAGCCAAGGTCATTCGCGGTTATGTGTTTGCCGAGCACTTTGTGATCGTCCCCGCCGAGCAGGTGGCGAAAAAGCTGATGGAGGGCAAAGATCATTTGTCTGCCGCCGAGCTGCTGGCGGCGGTCGGGCCCAACTTAACCAAGAGCACCGCCATGCAAGTGATCA
>Ga0315277_10003702_pt1 | contig 20690 bp, 13 predicted proteins | sample YL17G05_15_MG_FD_203695 | JGI IMG/M metagenome (GOLD analysis project Ga0315277, IMG submission 203695) | Sediment microbial communities from Yellowstone Lake, YNP, Wyoming, USA - YL17G05_15 | ecosystem: Environmental > Aquatic > Freshwater > Lake > Sediment | place: USA: Wyoming | collected... | reverse complement strand
CCTCCAGGATTGCCTCAACGTCTTCAGTCAGAAACTGCCAGCTCTGCTGCGATGTGGACTTGGACATGTCCACCATGGTTCTTGCCCAAGTCCCACTTACCTCCTGTCTAAAAACGGTGGTCCTGGGTCTGAGAACAAGAGGACCGTTCCTAGCAGCCAACACTCGGGAATGACGCCTACGGCTCCTGGGGAAGCCGGAGACGGCAACACTTGAAGCCGTGATTGGCTTCTGTGACCGCCTGACCGCGCTCTCTTCGCGATGGTCATGCCACTGCAAGAGCGTCCGGCGGCCCGTTCCGAGGTCTTGATGCCACGCACCAATCGGTCGGGGAGCCAAGGACGGTGGTCCCGTACACGGGGCCGGCTGGCTTGCTCCGCGTTTGTGTTCGTGGTACAATTCCTGCACAACCTACCTCGTGCTTGGCTGTGTGCGCGGAGGAGTAGCTGCTGACCGGCTGGCAGAGAGGTCGGCTCGTGGGCTGAGAGGCCGACCAGCGGCAGGGGCAGGGAAGGTCGCCGCGGGAAGTGTCACAGCCCGGGTGCGCCCGTTAGCGCGAATGAGTCCGCCATCGTCCCTGCGGGGCTGTGGCGGAGAATCAAGGTGGTACCACGGGAGGCCCTCTCGTCCTTGGACGAGGGGGCTGTTTTGATGATGGCTGGGAGCGAAGGTGATGGCGAGAGCAGAGCTTGCGAAGGCCTACGAGCCGCATCAGGTGGAGCGGCGGCAGTACCGGTTCTGGGTGGAGCGGGGCTACTTCCGTCTGCCCCTGAAGTCACAGCGGCCGGAGGCGTCCGCCTTCTGCATCACCATTCCTCCCCCGAACGTGACGGGGGCGCTGCACATGGGGCATGCCCTCCAGCACAGCATTCACGACTGCATCGCGCGGTGGCGGAGGATGTGCGGGGATCGGGTGCTGGTGGTGCCCGGCACCGATCACGCGGCGATCTCCACGAATATGCACGTCGAGAAAGCGCTTACCGGAGAGGGGTTCTCTCGACATGACATCGGCCGCGAGGCGTTCCTGGAGCGGTGCTGGGACTGGACCCGGCACTACGGGGGCCAGATCATCGAGCAACTGAAGGCGCTGGGCTGCTCTTATGACTGGGAGCGGGAGCGGTTCACGCTGGATGACCGGTACTACCGCGCGGTGCTGGAGGCCTTCGTGCGGTTCTACCGGCGCGGATGGATCTACCGCGGGCACCGGGTGGTGAACTGGTGTCCGACCTGCGCCTCGACGGTCTCGGACCTGGAGGTGGAGCACAAGGACCACGCCGGCCACCTCTGGCACATCCAGTATCCCTTCGCCGACGGCGGGGGCGGGGTGGTCGTCGCCACCACGCGGCCGGAGACGATGCTTGGCGACACCGCGGTGGCGGTGAACTCGACAGATCCGCGCTACGCGCACCTGAAAGGGAAACAGGTGATGCTGCCGCTGATGAACCGCGCCATCCCGATCATCTGCGATGACGCGCTGGTGGACCCGGAGTTCGGCACGGGGGCAGTGAAAGTGACGCCGGCCCACGACCTCAACGACTTCGAGGCCGGACAGCGGAATGAGCTGCCGTCGGTGGTGGTGATCGGCACGGATGCGCGGATGACCGCCGATTCCGGCGCCTACGCGGGGCTGGATCGCTACGAGGCGCGCAAGCGGATCGTCGCCGATCTGGAGGCGCAGGGGCTGCTGGTGAAGACGGAGGAGTACACCTACTCCGTGGGCCAGCACGACCGCTGCCACACGGTGCTGGAGCCGCTGCTGTCGGAGCAGTGGTTCCTGCGGATGAACGAGCTGGCACGCATGGCTCACAACGTGATCCGGGATGGCAACATCGAGGTCAGCTATGTTCCCGATCGGTTCCGCGGCTACACCCGGCAGTGGCTGGAGAATCTGCGCGACTGGAACATCTCCCGGCAGATCTGGTGGGGGCATCGCATTCCGGTGTACGCCTGCGCCGCTTGCCGGCACGTGATGGTCCGGGTGGAGGCGCCGAACTCGTGTGAGAAATGCGGCGGGGTCGTAGAGCAAGACAGCGATACCTTGGACACCTGGTTCTCTTCCGCCCTGTGGCCGTTCGCGGTGCTAGGGTGGCCGGATGAGGAGGAGCTGCGAGCGAACTGCGAGGAGGGCGTGTATCCGACCGCGCTGATGATCACCGGCCGGGACATCCTGTACCTGTGGATCGTGCGCATGGTGATGACCAGCCTGGAGTTCACGGGCAGGATTCCCTTCCGGCAGGTGCTGGTGCATCCGACGGTGCTGAACCCGGAGGGCCGGCGGATGAGCAAGTCGCTGGGCACCGGCGTGGATCCGCTGGACCTGATCGCCCAGTACGGCTCCGACGCCACCCGGTTCAGCCTCCTCTTCCAGTGCGCCTCCGACCAGGACATCCGGTTCGGAGAAGAGCGGACCGAGATGGCCCGCAACTTCTGCAACAAGATCTGGAATGCAAGCCGGTTCGTCCTGATGAACCTGGGGGATGAGTTCAAACCCGCCGGGGACATCCCGGCGCTGGTCAGGGTCTCCGGCTCACTGGCCGAGCGCTGGATACTAAGCCGATATGGCGCTTTGCTGGAGACAGTGCAAGCGGCGCTTGGGAAGTACGAGATGGCGGAGGCGGCGCGGGCGCTGCGGGAGTTCTTCTGGTCGGAGTTCTGCGATTGGTTTGTGGAGATGTGCAAGCCCGCGCTGCGGGGGGGCGAAGCAGAGGCGGAGCGAGCGCGCCAGACGCTGTGGTTCGTGCTGGAGGGCGCGCTGCGGGCGCTGCATCCGTTCATGCCGTTCATCACCGAGGAGATCTGGCAGAAGCTGCCGGGCACGGGCGAGGCGCTGATGGTGGCGCCGTGGCCGTCGCCGGAGGCGGGCTGGCGGGATGAGGCGGCGGAACAGGAGATGGCGGCGCTGATGGAGATCGTGGTGGCGGGCCGGGCGTCGAAGGCGAAGCAGTTAGCGTCCCCGGGGCAGGAAGCATCCCTGAGCATCGCCACCCGTTCAGCGCAGGTGGCCGCACTCGCGCGAACCCATCGGGACCAGATCCTCTTCCTCACCGGCTGCAACAACCTGACCATCGGCGATGACCTATCGCAGAAAGACGCCTCCGCCGAGATCATTCATCCCTCCGGCGAAGAGACGGTGGTGCGCTTCTCGGCATCGCTGTCGAAGCAGGACGCGGAGCGCATCGTCGCGCAACTCGCAAAGGCCATGGCCCGTCTCGAGAAGGAAGAGCAGTCCCTGCGCGCCAAGCTGGCGAGTCCCGGGTTCGTGGAGCGCGCCCCGGCCGAAGTGGTGGAGAAGGCCAGGGAGCGATTGGCGCGGGTGGTCAGCGAGAAGGAGGCGGCGGAGGGGCAGTTGAGGTCGGCGGCCGCGATGAGGGGACAACGCTTCCCCGGCAAGCAGCCTTGACGTTCGGCTGGCCGTGGGAGCCCGGTCCTGGGAGCGATCACGTGGCGCCGAGTCGCCTCGGGGACAAGGCTCCCACAGAGGTGTCGTGAACGGCGGGTTGGCTGACACAAGCGGCTGTGGGCGATGCTCGCACTCGGGATGGAGCTCATGCTTGCCACCCCGCCTTGCCCCAGGTATCATGTTCCCGCCATGGACGGCCAGATGCGGGAGATTGACGTTCTCATCCGCGCCCGGTACTCGCTGCTCTACGTCGTGTCGTGGGAGGAGCGGCGGGTGTTGGCGGTCCTGCGGGAGATCGTGGTCGGCCAGGACAAGCAGTTCTACACCTGGTCGGAGACGATGGGGCTGCGGGGAGGGCAGAAGCCGCTCGCCTCGGGCGGAGCGGACTCGCGGACGCGCGACCCACTCAATGTGCTCGACAGCATCCGCACCACCGCAGAGCCGGCGGTCTACGTGCTCAAGGATTTCCACGTCTTTCTCTCGCCGCAGTATCCGCATTCCAGCGCGGTGATCCGCAAGCTGCGGGACCTCGCGGATGCGCTGCACACCGCGTACACGACCGTGATCCTGCTGTCTCCTATGCTGCAACTGCCGGAGGAGCTGCAGAAGGATGTGACGGTGTTGGACTACGAGCTGCCCAGCCTGCGGGATCTGGATGGGTTGCTAACGCGGGCGGTGGACTCGGTAAAGGGGCAGGAGGGAGTAGACGTTAGCTTGACCGCCGAGCAGAGGGAGCGCATCCTCAAGGCGGCGCTGGGGTTGACGCTGAGCGAGGCGGAGAATGTGTTCGCCCGCTGCATCGTGGAGAAGGGGCGGTTCGAGGTCGACCTGATCATCGCCGAGAAGCAGCAGTTGATCCGCAAGTCCGGGGTGCTGGAGTACTTCGAGTCCAAGGAGCAGGTTGGCGACATCGGGGGGCTGGACATCCTGAAGGCGTGGCTGAGCAACCGGGCGCTCGCCTTCACGGAGAAGGCGCAGCGGTTCGGGCTGCCGGCGCCAAGGGGCATTCTCTTGCTTGGTGTGCAAGGATGCGGTAAAAGCCTGACCGCGAAGGCGGTTGCTCAGTTGTGGCGGCTGCCGCTGCTGCGGTTGGACGTGGGGCGCATTTTCGCGGGGCTGGTGGGATCGTCCGAGGAGAACATGCGCCGGGCGATCCTGATGGCGGAGACGGTGTCGCCGTGCGTGCTGTGGCTGGACGAGATAGAGAAGGGCTTGGCCGGGGTGCAATCATCGGGCATGGCGGACGCGGGGGTGACGGCGCGGGTGTTCGCCACCCTCAACACCTGGATGCAAGAGAAGACGAAGCCGGTGTTCGTGGTGGCGACCGCCAACGACATCACGCAGCTTCCGCCGGAGCTGCTGAGGAAGGGGCGGTTCGACGACATCTTCTTCGTGGACCTGCCGACGGAGGACGAGCGCCGGGAGATATTCGCCATCCATCTGAGGAAACGCAAGCGCGATCCGAACCAGTTCCAGCTCGAGCGGCTGGCGGCGGAGTCCGGCGGTTCTTCCGGCGCGGAGGTCGAGCAAGCGGTGATCTCCGGCATGTACGCGGCCTTCGAGGAGGAGCGGGAGGTGACCACCGAGGACATCCTCACCGCGCTCAAGCAGACGGTTGCTCTTTCGGTGACCATGCGCGAAGACATCAGCATGGTCCGGCATTGGGCGAAGGGCCGCGCCCGCCCGGCCTCCTCTCACGCGCTGGAGGACTTGGAACTCGAAGGCGAGCGGGGCGACCTGGGGCCGTGCACGAGTTGGGTGAAGCCGGGGATGTGGGAGGGGTAGGGCGGAGATGTCATCCTGAGCGAGCGCCAAGCGCCGAGCGAAGGATCACGGTGTTTGAGCGCGGCGAACGGCGGGGTTCTTCGCGTCGTCCGCCGAGGGCGGACTCGCTCAGAATGACAGCGCGAGCGTTTGCCTCGCGCGCGTCTGGGTTGACTGCGACCGCGTGATGTGTTAGGGTAACGACCACGGGCGGCGGCAGAGTGCCGCCCCCACAGAGGCGATCATAGGCGTGGGCCGTTAGCTCAGTTGGTAGAGCAGGGGACTCTTAATCCCAAGGTCGAAGGTTCGAGTCCTTCACGGCCTACTCGGGTCTCGCGGCCAGCGAGATGCGAGTAGAGTGAGGTGAGAGGGGAGAGCGTCGTATCCGCCAGACGCAGGGATGGGAGCGCAAGCCTGTGGGAGGTAACCGGTGATGATGGAGTTGATGTCTAGATGGTGCTGGTTGGCAGCGGCCGCCGCGGCCGCATTGCTGGTCGGTGGATGCAAGAGAGAAGCAGCCCCGGGCGCGGCTCAGCCGCCGGAGAGCGGCCCCGTGGCGACGGCGCGCACGTTGGGGACGGCGACGGACAAGCCGGTGGTGACCACCGCCTCGGGCCTCCAGTACATTGATGTGAAGGAGGGCACGGGCGCGGCGGCGCGGGCGGGCAATGCCGTCTCGGTGCATTACACCGGGTGGTTGACGGACGGGAAGAAGTTCGACAGCTCCCGCGACCGCGGGCAGCCGTTCGACTTCCAGTTGGGGACAGGAGGGGTGATCAAAGGCTGGGACGAGGGAGTGGCCGGGATGAAGGTCGGGGGAGTGCGCAAGCTGATCATCCCGCCCGCGCTTGGGTACGGAAGCCGCGGAGCCGGTGGTCTCATCCCACCGGAGGCCACTCTTATCTTCGAGGTGGAGTTGCTGGGGGTGTAGTAAGGGGGCGGCGACCTGCCGCCACAGCTAGACGCGGGCAAGCGGGGCTCCCACAAGGCCGGAGCGGCGGGCGTGGGTCCCTAGGTCCGCTTCTGGCGGACCGGGATGGCGGCCCTCTGGGCCTAGCCAAACGCTCGCCCTACAGACATCCTACCAAGCGAAAGGTTGACCCGCGGGGGAGGTGTTCGACGGTGAGGGTGGGGAAGGTCCGGCGGACGTACTCAGCGAGGGTGATCATGCCGGGTTCCTCGCTCACTCCGTGGTTGACGCGGATGATGGAGTGGCCGTAGTCGGCGGCGAACTGGAGATCCTCCCAGTACCAGTTTGAGTCATCGCAGACGATGGACACGTCGCAGCCCAGTTGCAGGAAGACGGGCATGCTGCAATAGCAGCCCGTACCGATTCCCACCTTTTCGACCAGGCGGTCGCCAGGTCCGACCACTTGCACGGCCGGTTCTCCGAACTGGGCGGTCTTCGTGGCGACGCCGCGGGCGAGGTCGTCGAGCGGCGTGGGCTCGATGTCATAGCGCTGCTGGAAGGCGCGGTCGCTCACCGCGGCGGGCTTGTCCCCAAGGCCGAGATGCCGCGCCCAGGCCCAGGGGATGCCGATCTCGGGCATGGCGTCCCAGGCGTCGTGGACGCGCAGGATCACCAGCCCGTGTTCCTCGATGAAACGCCTCTTCTGGTCGGCAGCCTTGCGCTTGTCTGATGTCGGCTGCCAGCTTTCCACCACATCGAGCTCGTGGGCGTGCACCCAGAAGGTCGGCTCGTGAGTGATGAGCAGCTGGCAGCCGCGGGCAACCGCATCCCGCACCGCGGGGAAGTCACTGATCCAGGTGATGCCGACGCGACTGACCTCGCCCTCCGCATCGCCGATGATGATGCGGTCAACGGTCTCGTCATCGCCGAGCCAGGGGGCGAGGGTGCGGAAGTGGGCGAGGAGGTCTCTGGCTTTCATACGGCACCTTTCAGGTGAGTTTCTCCAGGCTCGTGTATTCCGGCGCCAGCTTCTTGATCCCCTGCTTGGGGAAGGCGACGGCGAGGGTGGTCTCGTCGCCGCTGCCAGTGACGGAGACGACCATGCCGTCGCCGAAACTGGGATGGCGGACGCGGTCGCCGGCGCGGAAGGCGTGCGGCTCGGCGTCGGTTTCGGCCAGTGCCTTCTGGGTAGCGCCGGCGGAGGCGGCAGTCTCCCAGGTGATGTGGCGGGGGGAGACGGGGCCGTAGGGCTCCAGCAGCTCGTCAGGGATATCCTTCAGGAACCGGGACACCATGGTGTGCTCGGTGCGGCCGAAGAGGGTGCGGAGCTCGGCGGAGGTGAGGAAGACCTTCTGCTTGGCGCGGGTGATGCCCACGTAGCAGAGGCGGCGCTCCTCCTCCAGCTCCATGGGGTTGTCGCTGAAGGCGGCGCGGGCGAGGGGGAAGAGGCCTTCCTCCATGCCCACCAGGAAGACGACGGGGAACTCCAGGCCCTTGGCGCTGTGGAGAGTCATCAACACCACCGCCTCCACGCCCTCCTCGATCTGGTCGGCGCTGGTGAGGAGGGCGATGCTCTCCAAGAAGCCGGCGAGGGTGGGCTCTGCGGCTGATTCCTCGTACTCCCTGGTGGCGCTGAGCAGCTCGTCCACATTCTCGATCTTGCCGCGTGCCTTGACGCTCTTCTCCGCCTCCAGGGCGAGCCGATAGCCGGTCTGCTCGATCACCGCCTGGGTGAGGTCGGTCACGCTCGCGGTCTGGGCCTGGGCGCGGAGGTGGTCCATGAGGTTGACGAACTGCGCCACTGCGTGCTGGGCGCGGGGGCCGAGCTGCGGGACGGCCTCGGCGTGGCGGGCGCCTTCGAGAAGGGTGAGGTTGCGCTCCCGGGCGGCCTGGTCGAGGCGCAGGACGGTGGTGTCGCCGATGCCGCGGGTGGGGACATTGATGATGCGCTTCAGGCTGACCGAGTCGGCCGGGTTGTGCAGCACTCTCAGGTAGGCGAGCAAGTCCTTGATCTCCGCGCGGTCGTAGAAGCGGAGGGCGCCGATGACGCGGTAGGGGATGCCGCGGCTGACGAACACGGTCTCGAAGACGCGGGACTGGGCGTTCACGCGGTAGAGGACGGCGAAGTCGCGGTGGGTGCGGCCTTCGTGTGCGATCAGGTGCTGCATGGTATCGGCGACGAAGAAGGCTTCCTCGTGCTCGTCTGCGGCGCGGTGGCAGATGAGCTTATCACCGGGCGGGGCGCTGGTCCACAGGCGCTTGTCCCGCCGGACCTGGTTGTGACGGATGACCTCCCAGGCGGCGCGAAGCACGTTGGCGGTGGAGCGGTAGTTCTCCTCGAGCTTGATGACCTTGGCCTCCGGGTAGTCCTCGTCGAAGCGCATGATGATGCGCATGTCGGCGCCGCGCCAGCCGTAGATCGCCTGGTCATCATCTCCCACCACACACAGGTTGCGGCGCTTGGCGGCGAGGAGCTGGACGAAGCGATATTGAGCGAAGTTGATGTCCTGGTATTCATCCACCAGAAGGTAGTGGAAGCGCTCCTGGTAGCGCTCCAGGATATCCGGGCAGCGCTCGAACAGCCACACGGTGTAGTCAATGAGATCGTCGAAATCGCAGGCCTGGTTCTCCCGCAGGCGCTGCTGGTAGAGGTCATAGGCGCGGGCGACGATCTCGTCATAGGGCCTGCCGCCCCGCCAGTTGAAGTAGTCGCGGGGGCCGATCAGCTCGTTCTTGGCGGCGCTGATGTCGTGGAGGATGCGGGAGGGGACGAACTGCTCGGGGTCGAGCTGGAGCTGGCGGAGGCACTCCTTGATCAGCGCAACCTGATCGGACTCGTCGAAGACGACGAAGTTCTCGGGGACGCCGATGCGATGGCCGTCGGCGCGCAGGATGCGGGCGCAGATGGCGTGGAAGGTGCCCACCCAGAGGTCCCAGCGCTGGCGACCGGCCAGCCGCCTGAGGCGGGACTTCATCTCGTCGGCGGCCTTGTTCGTGAAGGTGACGGCGAGGATATTGGCGACGGGGACGCCGCGCTCGCGGATCAGGTAGGCGGCGCGGTGGGTGAGGACGCGGGTCTTGCCGCTGCCCGCGCCGGCGAAGACCAGCAGAGGGCCGTCGCCGTAGAGGACCGCCTCTCGCTGCCGATCGTTGAGACCTTCCAGGATGGGGGAATCGGAGTGCTTTCGCATTGCGAATCCCTAACCCGGCCATGCCGGGACCAAGAGTTCACGGCAAACAACTTCACCGCGAAGGCGCAAAGGACGCAAAGGGCAGAATCGCCCGCCTGCGGCAGGCGTAGAGACCCCGCCGGAGGCGGACAAGTCTTCTTTGCGCCCTTCGCGGCTTTGCGGTGAGTGCCGTTGCCAGGATCTGTGCAAGCTGTTCAGAAGGCTACTTCCGTTCCCACACCTCGAAGTCCTCGACCACCGCAGCCAGGCGGTAGCGCTCAACGATGAGCCGGGCGAGTTGGGGGTAGTAGGGGAGCGCGCTGGCGGAGTCGCCGTTCCAGAGCGTGACCCAGGGCTGGATGTCGTTGTGGGCCACCAGGATGAACTGCGGCCGGTTGCGGGCGAGGTCTCGGATCAGCTCTTCCCGCCACTGGGGCGGCGACCAGGGGGTGAGCAGAGGTTGGTCTTGGATGAATCGGCTGGCTGGCGGGCGGTCGGCCAGGAAGTACACAAGCGCATCCAGGCCCCAGGAGAAGATCGGCGCGTTCGGCGGGCTGTTCTCCCTAAGGTACTGCGCCAGGGCGAGGTCGGCGGGAAAGGAGAAGTAGTGACCGGAGGCGGTGAAATCGGCGAGGTATTGCTCGGCAGGCAAGCGTCTGGTGGCATAGGCGATGGGCCGGTGGAACTGCGCCCAGTAGCCCTGTGCGAAAACGCCCAGCAAAATCAGCAGCAGGCCGGCGATCACCGCCGGGCGCCGCCCCCCGGCAAGCCGGCCCGCCCATCGCACCGCCGCGGCCCATCCGAGACCAGCCAGCAGCGCCAGCGGTGGAAGCACCGGCAGCCAGTGGTAGGCGAAGTACTTCCCCTGCACGCAGACGCTTGCCACCATCACTGCCCACCACAGCGGAAGGAGCCACCAACGGGCGAGAGAGCGGCGGCGGATGATGGCATCGGCCAGGCCCACCAGGCAGAGCAACCCGATTAGCTTGAGAATCAGAAGGCCGCCGCCCAGGTGGAAGCGAGCGATCCGGGAGGGGATGACAATCAGCTCAGGGCCGGCCGCCTGGATGCGCCCATACTGCGAGTTCCAGGTGAAAACGATGTAGATCATGTCCCGCAGGGCGCCCGCTTTCCACATGAGAAGAGCCACCAGCGCGGGGCCGAGCAGGGAGCCCAAGAGGTAGCTCGCGCCGCGCGCCAGGCGCACCGCCAGGGGCTGCCGGGCCGACAATGCCAGCACGAGGGGGACTACCAGGAAGGCGCCAAGGGTAAACTTCAGGGTGATGGCGATGCCGATCAGCAGGCCGGAGCAGAGCGCCAGGAGCTTGCCCGCCTGAGGCGCGCGAGCTGCCTTCTCCTCGGCGACCAGAGCAAGCAGGAAGGCGAGAGCGAGTGGGAGGGAGCCAAAGCCATCGGCCTGAGCGGTGTGCCAGAAATCGAAGCCGAGCGCATAGAAGACGAGGAAGAAGAAGGCGCTTGCCCAGCCACCCTGGCGAGAGAACAGGCGGCGGGCGATGAGGTAGAGCGCAGCGGCAGCAGCCAACGTCCACAACAGGTCGAGCAGGCGGATGCTGAAAACAGAACGGCCGAAGGCCGAGAAGGTGGCCCAGAAGAGATAGTAAACGCCTGGTGGCTTGATATCCCAGGCATCACGGTAGGGCACTCCGCCCCTGGCAATGACGTCCGCCACGGTGGCGAAGCATCCGTGGTCCGCGCCAAGCGGATAGGTGAGCATCGGCGCCAGGATGGCCGCTCCCAAGGCGAGCGCGAGGATGGCGCGGAGTGTGCCGGGAAGACCGCGGGTGGCGCGCGGTGGGGGAGAGGGCGTCTGCATGGGGAACGGCATTCGCCGGCCGCGAGCAGCGCGCCTGCCGGGGGCGGGAACAGGTGGCGCGAGAGAGGTGGCGAAGGAGATTGGTAGGCGTCGAGCGGCGATGCAAAGACTAGCGCGAGCATTCAGGCTGACGGCGATTACCGGGTTGGTGGTCGGAGCGGTGGCGGGCTTCGCTCCTTGGAGTGGCGCCTGGCCGCAGCTCAGTCTGATGGCGGTGATGCGGGGAGCGATGATCGGGTGGGCGGCAGGGCTGGTGCTGTCGCTGCCGGCGGCCTGGCTCTGGCGCACGCGTCTGGGGCGCGAGCGGCGGATGGGGAAGCGCTGGGTCCGGCTGCTGGGGTATGGCGCGAGCCTGCTGGCGCTAGCGCCGGCGGCATTGTGGGTGGCGGTTGCTGTGCCGGGCGGGTCAGGCCGAAAGGCGCTTCTCGGGGGAAGGCGGGCAGAAGACAGGCGGCCCAACCTGATCCTGATCTCCATCGACGCGCTGCGCAGAGACCATCTCGGCGCCTACGGAAGCCGCGCCGGGCTGACGCCGAACCTGGATGCGTTCGCCAGGGAAGCGACGCGCTATGACGCGGCCTACGTGAACTCGCCGTGGACGTTGACGTCGTTCGCGAGCATGCTCACCTCGCTGCCGCCATCTGAGTTGGGGCTGAAGACGTCGGCGATAGAGAGCGAGCAGTGGTATTTCCAGTCCGCGGTATGGCCGCAGGAGCCTCCCATGCTGGCGGAGCGGTTGCGGAAGGACGGCTATGCGACCGCCGCCGAGATCACCAATCCCTTCCTGCAGGCCGGGCGGGGATGCGGCCAGGGGTTCGAGTCATTCCGCAACGAGAACGTGGCGGCGAGGTTCGGAGCTGAGTGTGCGAAAGCCGATGTGGTGACGCGGAGCACGCTGGCGTGGTGGAGACTGAACCGGCGGGCGCCGTTCTTCCTCTGGGTGCACTACCTGGATCCGCATACTCCATATGACGCGCCGACCACCCCCGCCAGTCTTCGGGCGCAGTACCCTCGGGAATGGGGCACTCGGCGGGAGGACTGGTACGAGAACATGCAGTACGCGGAGGAGGGGACCAAGGCCAGATACCAGGAGTTCTGTCGGCGCATGTACGCGGAGGAGGTTCGGTACGCGGATGCCTGGCTGGGCAAGCTCCTGTCTCGGATGCGAGCCGACGGCCTGTACGAGGACTCCGTGATCGTGATCACCGCCGACCACGGGGAGGAGCTGTTCGACCACGGCGGGTTCGAGCACGGCCACATGATGTACTCGGAGCTGCTGTCGGTTCCCCTGCTGGTGAAGTGGCCGCGAGGGACGGAAGCCGACAGAGTGGTCGGGCAGACGGTGGGGCTCACAGACTTGACTCCGACGTTCCTGGAGCTGGGGCAGGTGCGCGACCGGACCGGGGTGAAGGGACGGCCGCTGCCGCGCCGGAACGGCGGACCGGGCGAGGAGGTGTATGCCGAGGGCCTGCTGGTCGGGGAGGAACAAACCGCGCTGGTCACCGACAGCTACAAAGTGATCTACCACCCCTTCGCGGACTCTCAGGCGAAGGCGTGGGAGGTCTACGATCTGCGGCAGGACCCGAAGGAGCAGAGGAACCTGGCGGCAACCAACGCGGCGGCGGAGCTACGGGCGCGGCTAAGGCGGCTAAGCGATGAAGCGACAGCTCTAGCGGCGGCGTGGGAGAAGGCGGAGGCTGCGAAAGGGCCGCGGTACCGACTGTCCGAGGAGGACATACGGAGGCTGAAGGCCTTGGGGTACATGGGTAAGTAGCGGCGGGGCCTCCTCGCGGGATCGTCCCTCAGGTACGAGAAGGGAACGGGTCAGAGGCGCGGCCCTCCACCATGCAGGCCGTGCCCCTACTCTTGAGACCACCCGTGCTTGCCGACCAGGGGCACGAAGACGCAGCCGCAGATGGTTTCCTGGCTGGTCTTGTCTCCGTGTTTGGTGACGACGGTGAGGTTCTGGCCCCAGCGATCGCCCAGGGGAACAACGAGGCGGCCGCCGTCTTTGAGTTGGTCGAGCCAGGGCCGGGCGATGTCGGGGGCGGCGGCGGTGACGATGATGCGGTCATAGGGCGCGGCGTCCGGGTAGCCCTCGCTTCCATCTCCGACAACCACTTGCACGTTCTGGTAGCCCAGTTCCTCGAGGACCGGGCGCGCCCGCTGGGCCAGGTCGTCGAAGCGCTCGATGGTGTAGACTTCAAGCGCCAGCTCGGCGAGGACGGCGGCCTGGTAGCCGGAGCCGGTGCCGATCTCGAGCACGCGCTCTTCGCCGGTGAGGCGCAGGCACTCGGTCATCAAGGCGACCATGTAGGGCTGGGAGATGGTCTGGCCGGCGCCGATGGGAAGGGGGTAGTCTCCGTAGGCGCCGGAGTCGTCGGGTTTGGGAAGGAACCGGTGGCGGGGGACCCTCTCCATGGCGGCGAGCACCCGCGGGTCGCGGATGCCGCGGTCGCGGAGCTGGTACTCGACCATCCGCTTGCGTTCGAGTTCGCAGTCGTGCTCGGCCATCGCGTCACTGCACGGAGGCAGGATGGGGATGCCGGCCGGCGGCCTCGAGGTAGGCGAGGAGGTTCTGAAGCGGGGTGCGGACGGTGATGGAGTGGCTGGAGCCGAGGATGAAGCCGCCTCCCGGCGCGCAGGCCGCCATCGCCTCCTTGACCTGACGCCGGATCTCATCCGGCCCGCCCACCACCAGGTCGTGGTTGCTCACCCCGCCCCACAGGCACAGGTCCTTGCCGAAGTCGCGCTTCAGGGAGGCGATGTCCTCGATGGGCTGGATGGCCTGGTAGACATCAATGCCGGCCTCGATCATCAGCGGGAGGATCAGGCGCAGGTTGCCGCAGGAATGGCAGATCAGGAACATGCCGCTGTCGTGGGCGGCCTGGCAGATGTGCTGGAGGGCGGGGAAGTGGACGCGGCGGAACGTCTGCGGAGACATGAAGGGGCCGGAGTTGAAACCGTAGTCCTGACCCACGATCACGGCGTCGAAGCCGAGCTTGGCAAAGAAGGGAATGCGCTTGGCGAGCAATTGATAGGACTCCAGTTGGTCGGCAGCGACGGCATCGGGGTCTTCGGCGAGGCGGAGAAGTTCGGGCTCGACGTCGAGGGCGCTGTAGATGGGAAGGCGGCCATCGCCCATGCCGGTGAAGGTGAAGTGAGTCTTGCCGAGCTCGGCCATGACGTGGTTGATGATCTCCAGTTCGGAGGAGTCGGGGGTAAACTCGCCGGCGGCCCAGGGGTCGGGACGAGAGGGCTCCCATCCGGCATCGCCCTGCTTGAGGAGCAGGAGGTCGCGGGTGAGCTCGGAGTAGCGGAAGACGTTCCCGTGCTCGTCGCGCCAGGTCTCGTGGTCCACCTGCCGAGGGGGTTGATAGTGGATGCCTTTGGGCCAGGTGCGATCCACGCAGACCATGTCCAGGTCCAGGTGCTGGATCAGCTCGACCAGGTCGCGCTTGATGGAGTTCACCAGCTCGTCGCGGCGGCCCTCCCAGAGAGCATGGGCGAGGTTGGCCTTGCCGCGCAGGAAGGTGGGCCGGCCCAGGACGAGAGAAGCGGGCTCGTAGTCAATGATCCACTCGCCGACGGGAAGGAGATCGGGTTCACGATGTTGGATGGCGGCTTTGACGCGCTCTTTCTTGGTCACTTGCCTGCATTCCTGGGCAGACTGCAACTCCGGCCTGCGGAGGGTGTCCGGCGGCATTATAGCGCGGAACGACGGCGGGGGAAAGGCGGCCACAGGCCTAGCCGCTGCCGGCGGGGAGAGGTCGGGGCGACGCCGCACAGATGGCGGGGCTAGGCGGCCGGCTCGAGGGGGCCTCGCGGCAAGGTGAAGTGGAAGGTGGCTCCGTGGCCGTTCTGGGATTCCACCCAGATGCGGCCGCCGTGACGAAGCACCAGGTTCTTGACGACGCTGAGGCCAATCCCCTGGCCTTCGGTGTTCTGGGCCTCGGGGCTGCGGCGGAAGAGCTGGAAGATCAGCTCCTGGTGTTCGGGCGCGATGCCGATACCATTGTCCTGGATAGAGAACTGATGCTCGTCGGGGCGGAAGCGGTGGTTGATGCAGACCGAGGGGTGCGGCTGGTCGCCGAGGAACTTCACGGCGTTACCTACCAGGTTGAGAAAGATCTGGTAGAGCGCCGTCTCATCGGCCAGCACCACGGGAAGCCGAGTGTTTACTCGCACCTCGACCTTTCGCTGAGCGATGGGCACCTCGAGGTCGCGCAGCACGCGGTCAATGACATCGGCCACGCTGGTGCGTGCCAGCGACAACTGCTCACGCTGAGCGCGGGAGAGGGTCAGCAGGGCCTCAGTGAGCTTGCCAAGGTTGGCCACGCTGTTGCGGATGCGGGTGACGCAATCGCGGCCGCGGAGGTCGAGGAGATCCCAGCACTTGCGCTGCAGGATGGCGGCGAAGCCCTCAATAGTGATGAGGGGGGCGCGGAGATCGTGGGAGGCGACATAGAGAAGCTGCTCCATCTGGGATTGGGTGGCGGCGAGTTGGCGCATGTTGTGCTCTAGCTGCCGCCGGATGATGTGGATCTCCGCGTCGGGCCCGGGAGTGGCGCCCAGCGGCGTCGAGCCCGTCCGGGCGGCGCCACAGGACTCGCGGACCACCAGGCTGGTGGGAAGCTCGATCTGCCAACTGCCGGTCTCCGGCTGCTGGCCGGTGACGGCGCAGGCGGCGAGGTAGCCAGCGCGGTTGGCTATCCCGAGGATGGGCTGGTGGACAGTGGTGAGGGGAGGGACGCTCTGGGTAGCGTGGTCGGAGTCGTCGAAGCCGACCACGGCCACGTCATCGGGAACTCGGATTCCGAGCTCCCAGGCGGCCTCGATGACCGACAGCGCCCCCATATCGTGGGCGCAGACGATAGCGGTCGGGCGGTCAGGGCGACGGAGGAGGGCAGCGGCAGCCGGGGCGATCTCAGAGGCGAGCTGTCGGAGGCCTGACTCGACGATCAGGGAGGGGTCTGCCTCCAAGCCGAGAGCGGTTATGCCGTCGGAGTAGCCCTGCCTGCGCTCCTCGAAGTCGGCCACGCCGGGGGCGCCGGTGAGGAAGGCGATGCGCTTGTGTCCCAGCTTGGCGAGGTGCTGGATCACTCTCTCTACGCCTCCGCGGTTGTCACAGGCAACCCAGGGATAGTGTGGCTCTGGACGCCGGGCATAGGTGATGACGAAGGGGACCTCCATGCTCTCCAGGAGCGGGTAGAGGACGGCATGCTCTTCCCTGGGAGCGAGAATGATGGCGGTGTCGGCATGGTCCGGGAAGAGGCTGTGAACGACATCCTCGGCGGTCTCGCCTTTGTGCCATTGCCGCCACAGCAGGTTGAAGGCAGCTTCATCAGTGGTGTTGAGAAGCCCACACAGCGCGGTGCGCAGCCACGGGTCAATGTCCTGCTCCCCTGGCCACTGCCGGATGTGGGAGGGAATGGCCATCCACTCAGAGGTGGTGGTCTGGATGACCGCTATTCGGTTGGTCCGTCGGCCCCGGCCGAAGCCAGCCGGCGAATGCTGTGCCACAACCTGAACGCTCATCGGCCTGTGTCAGCTCCAGGGACGCGCTGGGGGATCTGAGAGCACATCCGAAAGCAGCGCCAACTCTGTGTGGCCTTCGCACTACCGCAACAGAGGACCACCCATCACCCCACGGACGCCCGTTGTGTTATTCCACAAAGGCCATCCGGGCAGGGGGCAACCTGGGGCAGGGAGTGTACACCTGGCCCCGAATCCTGGGTTGGCGTGAACTAGCACGGCTGCGGGCCACAGGGAGAGGGTGCAATGGAGCATGGCAAGGCCAGGCAGGCTGGGAGCGTCAGGTTTGCGGTGGTGGTGACCTTGGTGGTCTTGCTGGTGTGGGGGGCGATCGGGGCGATGGTCTGGTATGTGGTCAGGTCGGGGCTGGGCTGGTTTGGGCAGGCCTACGCGCGGATCGAGGTGGCGCCGGACAAGGTGGTATGGGTGGAACTGAGGGGGTCGCAGATGCGGGTGGCGGAGACGAAGGAGGGACTGGCGAGCGCGAAGTGGGAGGTAGGGGAGGAAGGGGAAGCGCCGATGGTGGCGCTGCCCCTAGGCGGCAAGCGACCGTCAGGCTGGGAGGGGGTGGAGGCTCAGTTCCAGGGTGGATATGGCTCTCAGCGAGTACGGTGGCGGTTGAGCCGCAAGGATGAGGCGGGGGTGACGTGGCGCTATCTGGTGAAGGGAGAGCAGAGGCTTGGCAGCTCTGCGGACGACAGCCCGCTGGTCAAGGTGCCATCCCTGACGAAGATCGTCTTCGTGGTAGAAGGCCAGGCGCGCACGGAGGGGGGCAAGCCGGCGGTGGGAGTGGCCCTGAGGTTGAGCAGCGGGGGCTCGGAGGTTGTGGGGGTGCAGGGGCCCGGACGCGGGCCGGAGGCGCAGGTGAGGGTGCTGGACGAGAAGGGCGAGGTGGTGGCGGAGCAATCGGGGTCCCTCGAAGACTTCGGGTACACCTGAGGGGGCACCTGCTACTCCGTGGGAGTGGCGAAGCGAGGTCCGTATACGTGTGAAGGCAGGGTGGATATGGGGCCGTTGGGAGGGATGTTGAGGCGTAAGGCGGAGGTCACAGAGAGCGACTGGGACCGCGTGCAGGAGGAGTAAGGCAACGGAACTACGGGCGCCCGCAGAGGGGCTCCCCTACGGATCAGGTTCGGGTTCTATCGCGAAGCCGGCGCGCGGGGTTACCGGCCATCACGCTGTTCGGCAAGACGTCCTCCACCACCACCGCGCCCATGCCGATGAGGCTGCCGCGGCCGACACGGAGCTTCTCCCGGACCAGACATCCCTGCCCAAGGTAGCAGTCAGGCTCGACGGTCACTTCCCCGGCGAGGGCGGCCCGGCTGGCGAGAGTGACGCCGTCCCCAAGCACGCCGTCGTGGTTGATGACACAGCCGCTGAGGGCAAAGACGAAGTCACCCACCCGCGCATTGAGCCCGATGAAGCAGTGGGGGTAGATGACACAGCCCCGGCCGATGGTGGCAGTGCGGGAGACGAAGGCGGAGGGGTCAACCAGAGACACCACCCTGTCGAGCGGGGGCATCAGCCCTTGGGGGAAACCGAAGCTGGGGACGAAGGCGGCCTGCGGGTGCTCGGCGATGCGCTCGGCTGAGCCGAGGACGGGGTAGCCGTTGACGGTCCGTCCGACCTGCTCGTCGGAGGGGGAGAGAAAGCCGAGCAGGTTCCAGGTCGGCTTTGCCTCGTTTGCACGTTCCACGATCTCTGCCATCTCGGCGGCGTGGACTTCGGCGCCGAGAATGACGAGCGGAGTAAGGGCACCGGCTTCGCCCTTCTGGCTCATGTGTTCCCTACACTCCTACGGTAGGTTGTGCTAGAGTGTTCTGATGCATGGGCGCAGTTCCTGCCTGATCGCGGAGTCGTGGGATGAGGAGTCTACAGTGAAGTTTGAGGAGATGGTGTCTGAGCTGCAGTTGGGGCAACAGGGGGATGCACTGCAGGCCGGCTGGCAGCAGTCCCAGGAGGAGATGCCCCCTGATCTCCCCTTCCTGGAGCCCGAGTTCGTGCGCTGGGCGTGCGGGCAGGTGTACGTGCCAGAGGGAATGGCGGAGGCGGCCGCACAGATCGCGGAGCGAATCGCCGGCAGCGAGGCGCTGAGGCGACTGGCCTGGCACATGCACTATCGCCTGTACCGAGCGAAGAGCACCCAGTGGGACGACGTGTGCGCATGGCCGACACTACAGGCATCACTGGGAGACGAGGCAGGGCTCTTCTACCTGGTGGTGTTGGTCTCCAATGTGCCAGAGATGCAGGAACTACACCGCAAACGCGAGGTGCCCGCGGAGGTGGTGCGAGACACACTGCTGGATATGAGGAACTGGCTGGCAACGGACTGGAAGGCTGGCCGGCGGGGGCTTGTCCCCATGCACGTCGCCTGGCTCCAGAACCACCTGCGGGGAGACATCTACCGGCTGGGCCGCCTGCAGTTCCAGTTTGGCAGCTTCTACTACCAGCTGCGGGCGTTCCGTCACTGCAGGACGAATGTGGTCGTGGCCCTGGCCGAAGAAGGCATGACCTACACCCTGGACGGGCGTAGGCCGCATGGAGAGCAGGACCAGGCTTGGACTGCCAGCCTGACCATCACCGATACTGAAGCAGTCGGCTGTCCCCTGCATCCCGCCGGCAGGGCCGTCCACAGGCAAGTGCGGCTTTCGCTGGCGGAATGGCGCCAGGAACTGGCGCCGGGCGACAAGGTGCTGCACGTCCACATCCCCGGCGGCGCGCCACTGCACCACGAAGCCTGCGGGGAGTCGTTCCGGCGGGCGATGGAGTTCTTCGCCCGGCACTATCCCGAGTACCGCTTCGCCACCTTCTGCTGCAGCTCTTGGATACTCAACACCTGGCTGGAGGAGGCGCTGTCGCCTGACTCCAACCTGGTGCGGTTTCAGCGGGAGCTGTACCTGTTCCCCACCTCCCAATGGCCTAACAGCATGCTTCACCGCGTGTTCGGCGAAGGTGCCGTAGACCCGGCGACCGCGCCCAGAGACACCGAACTCCGCCGCGCCATCATCTCCGCCCTGGAGCAGGGCCAAGACCTGCGCGGCGGCGGAGGCGGCATGTTTCTGTTCCCGCAGGACTTCGGGTGGGGCGCGCAAGTGTATCGAAGTCAGAAGCTGCCCTTCGATCTGGGCTCGTAGGGCAGGAGCCCCTAGGTCCGCCGCAGGCGGCCGGGGTGGCGGCCCGCCACAGGCGGGCCTAGCCACTTGCCTCCTGCCATCTGTCGGCGGGCGTCGGCACGCCCGCCCTACAACACGCCGTACTCGTCTATCGCATCCATGATCGCCCTCATCCCATCCTTGAACTGCCGCTCGCTCTCGTCATCGGTGATGCCGTAGGAACCCATCTCCGTCATCCCGATCACCAGCCGACCGCTTCCTTTGTCCTGCCGGAGCAGGTCCACTGTGTACTCGTAGGTCTTGTCTTTGCCCAGCAAGAACAGAGTCTCGGGGAAGTTCACCCAGATCACTGTATCAGGTCCCCAAGCATTACGGGCATCGGCCAGCGACAGGTCTCCGCAGGGCGGCGGGGTGAAGGCCTCCACCGCAGGCACTCCCGTCTGCTTCACCAGGTCCGCGAAGGCGGTGAGGTTGTTGTTGTGGGCGTGGAGGATGGGGATCTTGCCGACCGCCACCAGTTGCGGCACGTACCTCTGGTAGAACGGGACCACGTACTTCCGATACTGCCGCGGCCCGTAGATGCCGCTCAGAGATCCGATGGCAGCAAGCTCACCTGGCGCTTGCAGGAGCAAGGGCATCATCCGCTCCAGGCGTCGCTCGCAGGCGGCGAGCAGCCGAGCGAAGTGATCGGGATAGTCGTGCTGCGCGGTCGCCCACCCCTCCAGGGAGAAGAAGTGATCGGTTGCGTCATAGGGCGGCGCCGGTCCGGTCAAGCGGACAATGCCGTCCGTTCCCACGTCTCGCACGTGCCCGAGGAAGCCCGCATAGTCGGCGTGGAAGATCGTGTTGTCGAGCATGAAGATGACCGGTTCGAAGTCCTCCGGCCCCTTGATCATCCACTCGGCTTCCACGCTCTCGCCATCGCTGATCCGGCCGACGTGAGTGCGGTGAGCGCTGCGAACACTG
>Ga0315277_10003699_pt1 | contig 20694 bp, 23 predicted proteins | sample YL17G05_15_MG_FD_203695 | JGI IMG/M metagenome (GOLD analysis project Ga0315277, IMG submission 203695) | Sediment microbial communities from Yellowstone Lake, YNP, Wyoming, USA - YL17G05_15 | ecosystem: Environmental > Aquatic > Freshwater > Lake > Sediment | place: USA: Wyoming | collected... | reverse complement strand
GATTTAATCGGACATTGCAAGAAGAGTTTATTGATTACCATCAAGATGAACTGTTAACTCCTAATAGTTTTAATCAAAAGCTGTTCAACTATTTAATTTGGTACAACTCTAAGAGAGTTCACCATGCCTTTCACAACCAAATGTCCCCTTACCAATTCATGTTATCATTACCCGTTAATCAAATACCCCAAAAGTGCAATAATGGGTGGCCTCATACAGTTTGATTTTATTACCTTGTACCTAGTGTAAACTAAATGACCGTCCTTAATTTCAGTTCGTAGCGGTTTTAGTTTAAGCTGAAAGTTTTCTGGAGAAAACAAGGGAATACCCTTACCGACAATAATCGAATCAACTAAAAGAATAACCTCGTCGATCAAATTCGATTTAGCGAAAGAGCTGTTTATTTTAGAACCACCTGAAAGAATTACCTTTTTATATCCCTGCTCTTTTAATCCTTTAAGAGCAGATTCAGGATTTAAAAATAATTGGCTCTTAGGACCAAGAGGAAACTTGGGATTGGAAGAAATAACAATCTTTTTAATGTGTTTAATACTATCGGTGTACTTGAAAGGCATTTTATTAACCAACTGGTAAGTAGTCCTACCCCAAATAACGCAACCATATTTACTTCCTAACTCAACAAAATACTTCCATGTACCGTTTAAAAAATCTTCGGAATAGTCTTCAGTGGCTATTATACTATTGATTGAAGTGGCCATAAAAAGAATTACTTTCATCTTATCTTTATTTTACCAGAGAAGGTTCAAAAAAAAGGTTAATAACTCAAACGAGATGATTTTCGAACTAATTACTCTTTCCTTTACTCCTCATCTTAATATATTCTTCTTTACTCATTACCTTCGTCCAGTTGTCTAATTTGTCTGTAAAGAGAATTCCCTCCAGATGGTCGTACTCATGCTGGATGATTCTGGCTAAAAAACCTTCGGCTTTTAAAGTAAACTCTTTCCCGTTTTCGTCCGTCGCCTTAACCGTGACAAACTTGTGTCTCTTAACGGGGCCAAATAATTGGGCATGAGCAACACTGCCGCAGCCTTCATAACTGACAATTTCTTCCCCTGAACAATCAACAATTTCAGGATTAATATATATTTTTAAACTACCTCCTTGTTCACTTTTCCGATACTTTGTATCTCTCACTTCGGAAATAAAAATTCTTACGCTTTCACCAATTTGCGGGGCCGCCTCCCCCACCAAGCTATCGGCTCTCATAGTGTCAATTAAGTTTTTAATTATCTCCTGGACTTTGTTGGAAGAAATATCATTAACTAAATTTGCCTTTTGTCTCAAAAGAGGATTTCCTGCCTGAACAACATTTTTTATTACCATCAATTAATTATATCAGAATTAACAACGGTGGTGAACAATTTCCGAACTACTAACTTCTTTAACTTAAATAGTTTGTGGACTATCATAAAAATATGAAAGAGGTGTCAGATCAATCTGGTCAAAGTGGTGATTTTAGTATAGTATTCGCAAAAATCGAACGGGTAACCGAACCCGTAAACGGAGAGGTCAGAGTTGCAAAATACAAAAATGGTGACAAACATGTAATTCATATTGGTAATACTGGATTAAAAGTAGCAATCGATCGCCAACCTCATGGAGCACTTAGCGCGTCCGCAGATTATGAACCCGAGGGAAAAACACAATACGCCCCCGAAAACCAAGTTAGGTACACTACTTTATTTGCTTATTCTTTATCTAAACTCATTCAATGGACCAAAAACTCACCTGAGTCAGGACAAGAAGTAAGTCTGCTAAATACTGGTATAACATTTAAATCCTTATCTCAACCAGAACTAGCAGGTTTGATAAAAAAAATGTTAAAAAGGCACGGGCATCCCGAAATTCTTCAAGAAATTGGAAGCGAACAGCAAAAAGAATGGATAAGTCTAGATTTACCAGCATTAATGAAGCTTGGAGAAGATGATCCACTCATACAATTTTTACACAAAATGGAAACCAGAGGTTCAAGGCTCAATGTTACTTATGACAAGGTCATAGATTAGTAGTAATTCTCCAAGGACTAAAAAACCTTCCATTAGATATGGAGTCCATTTTAATTACTTCCGACTTGCCAAACATACCAGTCAAGGCTTTTCAGAATTCAGAAGTTTATCCTGAGTGAAATCAAAGGAGGCGGAATAGTTCGATTCCACTCACTACAAGCAAGCAAGAGGAAGATTAAAAAAATAAAATCATTATTTACAGTTTAACGATAACTCATGACAAATATGATAAGTCCCGTGATAAACAAGACAATAAAAAGATTTTCAAAAATAAAAGTTAATTTTTCTAATTCCGCAAGTGTTAAAACTGCTTTTGCATTTAAAAGCTCGTTATGTTTTTTCACTTTGGTTCCTTTATAAACTCTGCAGAAAACTAGATTTCTTGGAAAAATTAGTGAATAAGCACATACTAACCAAACTTTAATCCTGTCAATAAACGGATATACATATCCTTTATCATAATCTTGGACTTGGAAACTACGCCACTTTAACGCATAATGTAGCCGTCCTTCAACAAATAGCGATAAAAAACCCAAGACTATTGTAGCCAACAACAGATACCAAGACAGTTTCAATGTATTTATATCAGTATGTATACCCATTTGAGACAAGGAAATAAGAGTCAAAGAGAAACCTATGATGGTCGAACACAGAAGAATAATTTTATATATTACACCCCTGCTGATTAATCGTGCATCCGCTAAATTTTTATCGAATTCGGTAAACTTTTTTTTAAATTCCTGCTGTAATTGCTTAACTCTCTCTATGTGATTATTATCCATATTTAATCTGCTTTTTTATTTTAATCCCCCTCTCTCAACATCAATCTCAAACTTGATTTACCCTTATCTGTTTTAAACTATTTTTCCTGTGTGGTTTGCAATCCCCTTTATTATACAAACTTCACCACTATTTTACTTCTTCTTTTGTGGAATAAAATAAAGAAACCAAACGAACCAGACAAACCAAAGTAGATCTTTCCAGTCCCGTGTAAAAATTCCCGGAATGCCTAAAAAACCAAAAAATCCCAAAAACCAAACATCCGCTTTTTCTTCATATTTTTATTCTACCAAAAAATAGTCACTCCTCCACAAACTGATATACACTATTAACGTCTCCGGGAAAATTGCCAGCCATCGAAGTTTCAAGTTTATATTTTCCAAAACTTAATCTGCAGCCGGGTCTTTTTGTCATTTCTAATACCTTAATTGAACCTCCAAGATTAGTTACATTAAGTGATTGTCTTAAACCAAATTTCTCCATAACTTGTTCCATCGTCGGACTTATGGGTGAGCCAAAAAACTCGATATATGCCTTACCTCCGGCCCTTAAGGATCTCCAAACTTCCTCTAAAAACCGTAGTTTATCTTCAACATAATTCAACACATGGCCACCAGAAAAGGCAACATCAATGCTTCCCGCACCTATATCATCACTTGCTTCTTCTAACTTCTTGGCTACAACCTTCATGTTTTCAGGCAAATTAGCTAAGTCGTTCTGATCTACAAACGGTTCCACTATAATCAATTTCCCACCAGGATGCTTTCTTGAAAGTTCCCTGGCAGTAATCATCTTTCCACCTCCAACTTCAAGTGCTGTTCCCCCCTTTGCTAAAACTTCCTCAACACAAGACGATCCTTTTGTCCCCAACATTTCAGCTATTCCGTCTCTTCCTGACCAACTTCTCTCCCTTTCCATCTTAGAAATACCTTTTCCCAATAACCCAGCGGTATCCCGAACCAAATGAGACAAACCTAAGGGGACAAATCCTATTAAGGGTGATTCCACATCCTTATTTTACCAAAAGTTCAAAAATTGTCATATCTGGGTCAATTTTGCTCGGCAGATGAGTCTCCTTCACCAATATTACGAAGACAATACGACGATTTTCGAACTATTTTGCCATGTCTATAATCTCATAACAACCATCAACGACATGAACATATTGATTATCTGTTAACAGTAACAGGGGTACCTGGTCAATTTTGTAAGCAATTTTTAGTCTTTTTTTAAGATACAAATCTTTAAACTCCTTACTTCCCCAATGAGGAACAACAGTAAAATTAACGAGTCCATAACCTTTTACCTGTTTACTCCGTCGTATCTGCTTTGCAGATAGCAAATAGTCGGGACACTTAGGACCGGCAATTATGGAACCGGCGCTGGTTCCAATATAGATTTTCCCTTGTTTTAAGATTAGATCCTTAATAAGAGAGGTAAAACCGGTCTTCTGAGACTGCTGAATCAAACAGTATGTATTTCCTCCGGAAAGGTAAATATATCTGTAACCATTTAAATCCTTTTTTAGCTGAGTAAGTGTTTTACCTGTTATTGTGTAATCTGTAACTTCAAACCCGGCATTTATCAGCGCCTGCCTATCGTTTTCAAGCCAAGTTTTGTCGCCAGTTACCGATTCGGCAGCGGTATTGATAAAAACCAACTCATTATTTTTGGAATTTTTGGAAATATCAACTTTTTTAGCTATATCCTGAGCTACTACATGAACACTTGAAGTCAGAAAGAGGTGTTTCATAAGGGTATATTATCACAAACTTATTAAACACTGTTTCTGTTCAAAAAATATGCTTTCTCTATCCAACCAAGAAGCTCTTTGTCAATTTCCTTTTTATCCTTTATTTCCAAATAATACAGATACCGGTTTTTTGACATTTTCACCATTTTCCAAATCTTTTTGCTTTCAATTTTAAAGTCCATTCTGAAATCAATTCTGATTTTGTCTTTCAATGGCCAAACGGCACCAAAAGTGTAATTGCTTACAAGATGAATGCAACAAGGCGGAGATTCAATTTTAAGAGAACCAATACTTTTCTCTATTTCCTTTTTCAAATGTAAAAAAAGCTCCTTAGCAAACTGTTTATTTTCAAAATGTTTTTCCAACGGAAAACTGGTGCATGAATGAACCTGTTTTTTGTTTCTAAACTCTCTTTTACATTTGGGGCACTTCCATAATTTTTTCATATTTTTATTCTACCAAAAATGTCTACTAAATTGTGAAGCCTGCATACACAGTGGTAAAGAAGGATATGTAGTGTATAATATAGGCGTGACTAGAGAATCACAAGCCTTAGTTCCTGTAAATGGTTCCCTCCCCTTGGAAGGGGGAAAACCCTTGCCGGAAATCGCAAAAATTTATTCTTTCTTTCCGGATCCCGATGAATCCGGCTATCTTGCCAGTGCTCCGACAGAAGGGTTAACCAAACTATGTCTAGAACAACCCGATATGGCAGCAAGGTTCGTTCACGAACTGTGGAGAATTGGGCGGGAGACTGACATAATTGGACTGGCAAAAGCGGGCGCCATTCCTGATTTATCCGCCCAATTTAACGACGCTCAAGCCTTTGAAAATGCGTCCGTATACGCAAGCGATCTTATTGCTTCAAGCTCAACGATGGTTCACAAGAGAGAAGTAAGTCCCGAAGAATGCATTAGATTTGTTTGTGAAGCAATAACGCTTGCAAGAATGGGAGCACAAGGTATTGAAACACCGGAGCAATTTGATGACGGGGACAGGATGGCGCTAATGATGGCTATGTTTACCATCGGCGAAGGAATACAAACTACCGTTCAACAAGTGCAAATAGGTGAAATTATCTCAAGCGTAGTAGCTTCATTACTAACAATAAGACAAGATACCTCAATTCCAACGCCATCAGCCCATCAAAATCTTTAAGAAGCCAGAAAAGTAGAGAATGTTTTATTCAGAGCAGAGGAAATAGTTCTCAAAACAAAAAATTTCTTAGTGTTACTTAAATTTGTCTCTCATTAACTTTATTGCAATTTTCTCTCATCAAAACCTTCGTATTTCAAATCCTCTTTATTGCTCCCCTCGACTGCGCCAACATGATAGTATCTGTCGACTAGAAAATCATTGCCCGCTCTTACCAGTTCAAAATATAAGTAAGTTGTCACTTCTGCCCGTCCTTCAGTCATCATTATTTTGTAACCTCCCGAAATCTTATTGCTAAGAAGATAGCTGTCGTCGTTTACGCCAAAAGTCCAAAAGGTTAACCTGAAAGGAAGGTCAACCGTTCGGATACTTGCCAACTTTGCCTTTGCTTTCTCTGAAATCGGCGGAGTAAAAAACTGCAAAGCTCCTGCCGTATTACTCGCTCCGATATACATTTCGACGTTTGCCAAAAGATGCCTAATTAACTTTACCTCATCAATCACTGCTGTCGGCTTTGGTATAAATGTTGGCAGTGGTTTGACTGTTGGCATCGGATGGGAAGTAGAAGTTGGAGAAAGTGTCGGAAGAGAAATATTTGGATTAGAAACTTCTTCTGTTGGAGAAGGAGTGAAAACAAGACCAGTGTTAATCGGTTGCGCATTTTGTTCAGGACTAAAAGTATTTTTGCGGTTTTGATATTTCGTCCCAATAAAAAAACCACCGGCAAGAGTAAAGACAAAAAGTAATATTGCCGAAATCACTAAAGACGAATTTATTCCCATTGGTTTTGAATTTTCCATATGTTTAATTATATCAGTTATACTAAACTTTAGCTAACTCGGCATTATATTTTAGATAACAAAACAATTCCAAAATTAGATTGGCAGTCAAATCTGGAATCTACTTTGAATTTTCCAAAAAGGTCTAATTCATAATAACGGGTTTTGTCGGAAAAACTCCCGCTGTCCAAAACGACGGCCATATTTTCAGCATTGGAACCCCCTTCTTCAATTGCCCTGACCTGACAACCATTTTTTTCCATTAGGTAACGGTGCTCCGGACCGTAATGGTATGGATAAAGGCTGGATTGCACCGAGACAAAAAGCGGCTTTTTAAATTGGGAACAAAAATTTCTAAAGCAACTGTCCATTTGAGCATAAGTTCTGGGTGCATCTTTAAAATACGACACCAGTTGCTTTGGTTGTAAATAAAACACTAAAAAAATAGCGATTATGGGTAATTGAAATTTTGGCTCCAACAGCGAAATAAAAACTAAAAGAGAGGCCAAAACGGCGAATACGTAATGGGCCTGAATATTAAACGGTGAAAGTAGGGTTAGTAAATATGTTCCCAAAAAGATTCGGGCAGATATTTTTATCAGTGTGGATTTTGAAGAACAAGACTGAAACACTGCCAGCGATAAAATACAAACTAATAAAAATCCGCCCACTAAAATAGTATTTATTCCCAAAATGTAATTTATGGAATCAATTATTTTTTGATTAACTGAAGAACCTGTTTGAAAAATCTGGTTTTGACTAACGATAACGCCGGTTGTTAAAAATCTTTTCGCTGTCTGAATAATCGCCGGTAAATTTAAAAAAACAAACGTCACTAAGACATATTTGATAAAGCTGAACCGGTTTTCAGGCTTCCTCAGTAAAAATACAAAAAGATACATTATCAGCAACGGTAGCACTGAATAATTTAAAGAAATCGCCAGATTTATTAATAATATCGAGAAAAAGAGATATTTTTTCTGATTATTTTTTATATGTAAGAAAAACAAAAGTAAACTCAAAAATAGAAGAGGTAATAATAAAGAGGGGTTCCAAATAAAACGATTTTGGAGAATTACTTGGGGATGAAAGATGGCCAGAAAAAAAGTAACTAAAACGGTTTTTGATAAAATCGAACTTGATTTGGCTAATCTTAAGGCGATTAAAAAGGAGACAATATACAAAACAGAGCTGGCAATTAATGAAGAGTAAACCGATCCATTTAATAGTAAATAAAAAGGGCGTAAATAATAAAAATAAACCGGACTCTGATTAATCGGCAGGGCACTGGACTGAGGACCAGTAAACGGTATTTTATGTTTAGTAACCCAATCGTACAAAACCTGATAATCCCGGCCCATGTCGTTAAAAAAGTATAGTGACTTTTTTATACGAAAGAAGCGTGTAAAAAGAAACGTTACACTTAACAATGAAACTGCCAGAACCCTCCTCATAATATACAAATCATAACGACGAACATCTGGTTTTTTGACACTTTTTTTTCTTCGATGGGGCTAAGAGGTCGTTTAAGAAGTGTTAGCTCTTTACCTTCGGCCAATCTTTCGCATTTGATAACCTGGTCGCCCAACGACCTAATTTGTCTCTCTTCGCTTTCCGTGGACTTGCGGGCATAAATGACATAGCAATACTTGGTAATATCTCGTTCTTCGCTTCTACCCTGAACATCTTTGAGCAGATTTAACAAATCCTGCGGTGTTAGTGCAGTCATAAGTTTTTCCTAATTGTCTAAATTTTCTAGTTACCCAAAAACCTGAGCTAATCTAATTATAATAGGAAGGAGGAAACGTATCAAAACAAAAGATGCAACCATTTAATGAAAACCTTCAACACCATACTCACTTAATTTAGTCCATAATTGCCCGTAAAGAAGGTTTCTAGGAATACTAATGGCCGTTTTTACACCATAGTCATCATGTTTTCCTAGGTAATAATCCGTTTTATATTGAGTTGCAATATCAACAATTTCCATAACTTGTTGAGTTGAAAGATGTCTAAAATCTGCTTCGAGTAAACCACCTATGCTGGCTGCTGAGACAAGATAACTGTCTGGTAGTTCTGCAATTTGAGAATCACTTAAAATTTCAGCACAAGCACTTCTTATCACGTCGTTACGAAAATGGTCAGACATTCTGATAATGTGCGGTCTAGCCCAAGTAAGCATATGTTGGATGTTATATATTGGGTATGTCCCATTATCTTTAGCCCATTCACCAACCATGCCTGTCAAAGGGGCAGCAACAAAAACATCGCTTGTTTCGTGACATAACGTTAATTCATCTCTTTTTTTATCCATGAATCTGCGAACCCTTTCTGCAACAGCATCCGAGCCAACAACTGTAACAGTGTCGAGGTCTTTAACAGCCCTGGTTTGAGGCGTTATGAGTCCCTCTAAAATACTTCCACTACTGCCTACTACCATTTGTAAATCTATCTGGTCAAGTAAACCCTGCTCTTGCTCTTGCTCTTTAAATACTCTCACTGTTTCAACAACATTTATTCCCATATCCTCTGGGTGAGTAGTTTCGTCTGTTTTTGGTCGTGGCTGGTCAAATCCAGTATCGTTCATAAATTCAGTTTAATTCTATCATTTTTAGTTGCTTGTTACATCCTTTTCATAATTTCTTTTTGACTAGTTCCAACGCAATTATTTTCTCTTTTTGTAGTAAAGCGTTGATTTCTTGGGCATATTCAAATATTTAACAGTTACTTTATTGCCCTAACTCTATGTCTGAAAGATTCTTGCTTTCTGCTTCCAGCCTCAAAATCTAGTTTTGAAAATAGTCCCCAATTTTAAAAGCCTTCAACCAGATTCTAATAAAATAAAATTCTACTGCTACCCCTCCTAATTGATGAGTAAACTCAAATCGACCTACTAATACAGTTCAACAAGAAAAAGGCTAATGAGAGTTTTGAATAATCAAGATATATTTCTTGTCTTTAGAGGACAAAATCTTTTTAACGCTTGAGCCTTTTGTAGACTTTTGAATTGGAGTCATGTTTAAAGTAACTGTCTCGCCATCTGGTGTTATCACTTGGTAATCATCTAAATCATTGCGTAGCTCAACTATTGGCTTTTTCTCACCAGAACTGCTTTGTTTAGCCTGATGGGTTTTGTTAAATCGGAAACGAGGTCAGTTAAATTGTCCTTTTTAACTTTGTTATCCATGTTTTCATTATGGCTAATTCAAACTTACAAGGTAATTGGAACAAATTTGTCCTCTAGTGCCTCTCTTTCTTTCTTAAGGACAGCCTCAATTTCTTCCTTAGTTTAGTCAAACCAATCTAGATTTTGTATAATGTGGTTAAATAGTTCGAGATAATTCCCTGGATTTCGTCTATCCTCCAGGAATAATCTCAACTTTATGTGGTGCAACTATTAAGATAGTCCCTGGATTTAATGACAACCTCAAACCGGTTGCGATTGCCGGACTCGGTTTACCGTTTTCTCTCATTGGGTACAATTTTGTTTCCCCTCCTGGAGTATCAGCAAAAAATCCAGGATCTACCAATTCTACCTCCTCTAAATTAACTCCGTCTACTCGTATTACATCTAATAATAATCTGTAGGGAACCAATGTTTCAATTTCTCCTCTTCTAAAATCCGTAGACATCATTTTACCTACGGTAGCTTCGATAACTCTACCCTTGTCATCCGTTAAAACAACTCTATCTCTAAACTTAAGGCCTTTTTCAGGGGAAAACCTATCGCCCGGTAAAAAATGTAATTTTCTATCCCCTGATGCAGGTTCTGATTTAATAGGTGTCGGTGCATCTGGTTTTCCGTGGGCTTTTGAAGCTGAACGTTTGGGATCTAGCTGTTCTAATATTTCAAAATTAAAATTTATCATGTGATCTTTATTATCATACCAAATTTCACTAACTTTCTTTAAAACCTCACTTAGCTCGGCGGATGGGATTTGTGGTGAGCAGTGTCGAACCACGATTTTCGAACTATTGTTGTGCAATGCTCCCCTACTAGACACGCTTAGAACTTTTGGTTATTCACCTTTTTAAGGCTATCAACAACAGTTCTTGCAAGCTTATGTATAAACACTCAACCAATAATTAATAACTCTAGTAAAGTTACTAGTATTCGTTATAAAATACAACTATGGAAAAAGGTAATGAAGTAAGTAATCCTGGAATTAGTGTTCCAGAAGCCACTCAGTCCCAAACCAATGTGCAACAGAGCGATGTTAGCGAAACTCCAAAACAGCTATTTGCAGAGCCTACTCCTCCACAAAACACTAATAAAAAGTGGCTGTTACCTAGTTTGATAAGTCTGGTTTTTATTGCTTTTAGTGTAGCTGGTTACTTTGCCTATCAAAACTTCCAACTCAAGAAGGAACAACCTAGTTTAGGTCATACCACACCAACACCAACTTCAGGTGTTCCATCTCCTACAACTGACCAAACAGCTGATTGGAAAACTTATAAAAATGATATACATAGCTTTACATTTAAATATCCATCTGATTGGCAAGTAGGACTTTTCAAGCACGCGCCAGATATGCTCACGCTCCAACCTCAATCAAGTTTTGTTGAGGAAGCTCAAAAAAATAGTATTGTTATCGCCATAACCAATCACTGTTTAAATACTCAATGTTTAGCAGTCTTTAATCTTGATGAAATGGTTACTCAATGGAACGCAACAAAATTAAGCGAAACCATCATAGATGGAGTTAAAGTGTATAAAGTTTCCTTTTCCGACAAAAAGTCTGGGTATATGTTTATAAAAGGAGATGATTTTTTTAGCCTTGCTACCGATATTTATTTAACCGAACTAAATCAAATCCTATTAACATTTAAGTTTTCAGAGCAAACAAACACTGCTCCTACAGCGGTATCAAATGCTAAAAAAATAAGTTATTCAGTGCCGACTGGATGGATAACCACTACGGATAGCTCAAATTTCTTTCAGTTAAGCTATGACACAACGAAACTTAAAACCTGTTATCCTGACCAAAAAGGTATTTTTTTGTGTGCTCAATATGGTAGCTATATATCTTCTTCTATTTTACCCTATGATGGAGGGTCAAAACATCAGTTTATATACAGTAATGGCTTAGGCACACCCAGGAAAGATGAACTTTGGTCTGATTATCGTGAGCAGGAATACAATTTTGATGGAAAATCCTGTTTATTTCTCAATGGAATAACCATATCCCAATATCCCACAGTATGGGGAATGTGTGCACTCGATAATACTAGAGCAGTACTATTTACCTCATATGACAGAACAGAGAGTGTATATGAAGCAATCCTTAAAACATTTAAGGCAATAAAGTAACTTCACTTATTCTCTTCTGATATACAGGCATAAACTTATCCCCGTAAGCAGTATAATTGTATTGAAGCACGTAATGAAAGGGGTAATGAAATATGCCACAACTAGATAGTTAGAATAGTTAGTAGTTAGGGACGGGGCTAGATTATTCGATTCTCTCCGTTTAATAATGCTGAATCTTTTTGAATTGAGCTGTTGTAAACTTTACTGAACCATAATTTTTAAACTTCGTGGTTAGGTAATTTCGTGCCGACTTATGATCCCTGATTCTGGGTAAAGCATGTACCCATACCTGATTCGCTCTTCTTTCTTAAAAACGTAAGACCAGTAATACTTAAGATCGGGGAAAATATTTTCTAAATTCGGCACTTCGGACATTTTTACCCATTCCAAATTTCCCTCATGAGAAGCTTTTTCACCTCCTGATTTATAATCGGCAATAAAAATAAAAACTACCCAGACTTCGTCTCTGTATGGGTGAGAGTGTACACCGACAATTCTTAATTTGACATTTTCAATATCGAGTCCCGTTTCCTCTTCTACTTCTCTCTCACAAGCAGAGATCACTGTTTCATTATCTTCTACACTACCACCTGGACCCATGTAAAAACTTGGAAATTTTTCTAAATCGGGACTACGGTGAATCAATAGAACTTCACCACCCTTACGAATATAGCAATCCATGGCTACCCGGAAATTCATTACTTGATTATATATCAAAACTCATTAAATGATTATTATCTCTACCGAGTGGACATCGTTAAAATCTCCACACCTGAGCTTAGCTCATACTTTGCTTTCAATCTTTGCTCCAGTCGCCTCTCTCTGTCCGTTGTACCGATTGAATGTTTTTGCAGCGATAGCGTTCTTTTCAGAATATTTAAACACTAAAAGCTTTCCGACTTTAACTTTGTAAGAAAGAGCAACTTTCCAGGCGCCCGCATTGAAGATCTCAAGTGTAATAATATGAGGGTCTTGCCCCGGAGGAATAAATGTTGAAGATAAATGTATTAAAATCCCCAACCTGGCCATTGTGGTACTACCATCAATAAACATTCCTATATCAGAATCTAAACCAATAACTTCCAGCGTTTGTCCTAATATAAATTGTCCAGGATTTAAAATAAAGGATTTTTTTGATATATCTTCCCTGCCATATTGGGGTTGGAATTTTGGATAATATAGGTCAACAATCTTTTTAGTTTTCTTCGGGATTAGAACGTATCGACCTAAATGTACATCATATTTACCGGCTTTAAGATTAGATTCATCATAAGGGGTGACCGTTACTTTTTTTAGGTGTATCAGTTTCTTTATCTGTTTGTCGCTCAGCATGGGGAAATTATACCAGATTTAGCAATCCAAGGAAACTTGTAGAAGTGCAGGAGTTTCCTTTGACTATAGATGCATTAAATCCAAGTTTTATTGATCAAAATCCAAGGCAATCTTCTTTTGCCATCGGACAAATCCTGGCAAACTGTAGTTGTTCGTGGTAATGGTTTCATCATAATAGAACATGATAAAATATACTTATGTTCATTGGAGTTGATGTCGGTGCCACTAACACGAAGTTTGGAGTTTTTGATGAAGCCTATGTGTTAGCCAAAGAGGATCTAATCAGGACTGATCAAGATTATGATTCCGCTATTGAAAAGATTAGTAAAATATTAACGGACATAGAACATTCTTTAAAGATAAGGTCTGTTGGAATAGGATTGCCTGGAGTTATCAACTCCAACGCTGGAGAAATCGTCCTTAGTGGTAACTTGCCTGACTGGTCTGGAAAAAAGATCACAGAAGACATTGCTAATACAACTCAGTGCAAAGTTAAGGTTGAAAACGATGCGGTTTGTGCAGCGTTAGCGGAAGCGACGGTTGGTTTTGGAGTTGACAAGAAGAAATTTATATACATCACTTGGGGAACAGGAATAGGAGGAACTGTTATTGAGAGGATTGGTTCGAAAATCCACGTATTGCCAATTGAGCCGGGTGCTCAGATCCTTGAATGGAACGGCATTACATCTCAGGACGGGCTCAAAGGAAGCTTGGGTGGGTATGTTGAGGGGAGAGAGATAACAAATGTCTACGGCAAGTCTCCAGAGCAAATATCAGACGATGATCCTATTTGGGATCAGATTTCCCAAAAAATGGCTCAGGGTTTAATTAACACCTTGGTACATCACCCTTCAGAACTAATTGTTCTTGGTGGTGGTATTATTAACAAGCAACCACATTTGTTGGATAAAATAAGACACTATATTGATGAGCGGTTGATAACATTTAACACTCCAGAGTTAGTTATCGCCAAACACGGCGAAAAGAGCGGAATTTACGGTGCAGCAATGCTGCCGTCACTTGAATTAATTTGAAAGAACCCCTTTCCAGCTAATTAATTTTATACCAAGCCTATTAATCTCCTGTTTTATTTGATCAGAAGTAAGAATTTTCAACTCTGATTCCCTCTCTTTAGAATAAGAACTTTTAAGGTCCGGTGTTACAATCCCCGGATGACACATTATCTCCGAAATCCCATCGGGCAAATTTCTCAGAATTGTGATCAAATTCTCAATAGGGAGTTGTTCTTCCATTGAAGACGTTGCAAAAAAAGAATCAATAAAGTTTACCTGAAAACGAAATGGAATCCGGTTTTTTTTACACCAGGATTTTATAAATGGATAAATTCCCGGCGTTTTATGTACATGCTTGTGACTATCTATATGATCAGGCATCTTACCTGTCAACTGTTTAAAAATTTCTACCTGCTCAAGAAATTCCATTTTAGTCTTTTCAACCAGTTCTGCAGATATAGCTTTTTTTACTTGTGATAACAGATTTAAGTCACTATTTCCAACTTGAAAATGCAAACCCAGCCCCAAATGCGGATTTTTCTTGGCTAAATTCATACCGTGGATTACAGCTTGGGCCTTTACCATCAGGCTTGTACTTGTAACAATTCCTTTCCGGTGGGCTTCTATTATCCCTTCGTTTATGCCTTCTGAGTATCCCAAATCATCAGCGTTTATTATTATTTTTTTTACCATAATTGGAGTATATCTGATGCTTTAGAAATTGACGATCTACTAAAATAAAGTTGTGTCAAGCAATATATTTAAGAAATTTGGAAACGTTTGCCAGGTTAAAGTAATATTCTTCTACAGAGAGATACGCATCTTGTGTCCCTTCCCATTCTCGAATTTGGTCAATTAAATGATAAATTTGAGAAGGATATTGAAATAATGCCCCTATTCTATCTTGCTGAAATCCGCAAAATTCTGCATTTCCTAAATTATTGACATTAAGAAATTTTTCATCTCGGGAAAAGTGTAAAGAATACGGAACATCGTTATACAAAAGAATAACTATATTAGGATTATTTTGAAACGCTTCCAAGCAAGAGTCTCTAACAAGAAGGTGATCCAAGTGGCCACCTGTGCCAAGGGGTGCAAAAACAATAGCTTTCGCATCGTTTTTTACTAGTTCTTTCAGATCGTGGACGATTTTCGGTTTAAGCTCTGTTTCATCCTCAATTGCTCTTACACCAAAAACATCCGGATATAACGGAGACAAAATAGTATTACCGTTACTATCCGTTGCTGATTTTGTCCTCCACGGAAGATCATAATATCCAAGATTAATCCTTTTTGATACCCCAAGTATTCTTAGCGCCCTTTCATCTTCACCGTCTCGTAACTGATTATATAAATCTGCATCTACCTGGCCAGTTTGCGCTATTAACTTTTTAACAAAAGGAAAGTGTTCCCGCCCTCCCGCAATATGCGACATGACTGTTATTGATTTTACTGTAATCCCAGAAAATACTAAATCTCTTACTTGTCCCCCTGCAGAAAGAGCAATGTCGTCTTGGTGAGGCTGAATGAAATACCCTGTAATCTTATCTGTTTTTACAGTCTTAATAAGTTGTGTAAATGCGGTAGTATATTTCGTTGAAATTTTTGACTTTAACTGTGGTGGATACAAGTCATACGCGGATTTACCGTGTTTTTCAAGTGATTTAACATAATTTTGTTTCATCGATATATATCTTACTAAAAAACTAGTAATAAAGCAATATGCTATTTGAGCCTCCATAAACACTGCATGTAACGATTATATACTGCCTGTTGACTTTAGTTAAAATCCGTATATAATGCCCCCTACAGGACAGTTAATGCCTATATAAAAATATATGGAAAAAAACATTAGTCACCAAGCGGCGGGGTTTCGACCGACCAAAAAAGGTAAGGGATTATGCCCGCCATATCGAATAATTACCTTTCTGGGTCTAGCGCCAGCAATAGGATTTAGTGCCTCTTGCAGAAATAAACTCGTTGGCGGTAAAACCGGAGGTGTCTGTGTTGTTCCCGAGATGCATACATCTGAACTGCGACTGGCTGGAATAGACGCAACCCTACTTGTTCCCAAAGCATCAATAAAAAAGTTACCAAAAGATCACTTTTATTCATTTATTGAATCTCCCATCCCTCTTAATTACAGCGTAGAACAATTGTTGCAGGAATCAGACCTTTTAGACGAGGTTTCAAAAAAGCTTAAGGGTTATGACATAATTAAGGTAAATCATGGACTTGCGGCATCTATTTTTCTTGCACTTAAAAGAAGAGGAGATATCAACCCGAACACGGTAATAATTTATGGAGACATTAATTGGGGTAGAAATATAGTTAATGTCAGAGAATTATCTCCGGTAAGAGATTCAATAGAACAAGAAATCTTACTAACTGCTGATAAGATTGTAGTGCATACGAATGCAGAAAAGGAACTTATTAAAAAAAATTACTCGGATGTTGCTGGTCCAGAAGTGATTGATAAAAAAATCGTTAGAATTCCCCTGGGAATTAATACTGAAGAAATAAATTTCAAAGTAAGGCAGCGATGCAGAAAAAGACTAAGAAACTCTTATTTACATAATCTTTGCGCTACCACTAATTTTTTTATGCTCGCCAGGTTAGATGTGCTTAAAAATCAAAAATTAGCTATTATCGCTTTTTGTAAAGCGTTATCAGAAAATCCAACCCTAAAAATCTCTCTTTCTCTTATTGGTGATGCTGGAGGCGGTGCAAGCAATAAAGCATACTGTGATGAGATTTATAAATATGTTGAAGGTCAGCCAGAATACATTAAGTCCCGAATAAAATTCCATGGTGTACGACCGACAATTCACGCTCTTGCCGTAGGAGATGTTTTTCTAGGACCTTCCTTTTCTGAAATGTGGTATTTGGCTGCAAATGAAGCCATGGCTTGCGCAATGCCAACAATACTTTCAAATACTCCAGCTATGCGGGAAATTTATGGGTGCAAGAATTGCTTTGTCGATCCACATAATGTTGATTCAATAAAAAAGGCCATAATAAAAATGGCTACTGATGATAAGTTTAGACAAAAAGTTGGCGAATATAATTATAAACACACAAAAAATTATACTTGGAAAAATTCAGTCAAATGTCTGAAGGAAGTTTTTGAAGAGGCTATTTTAACAAAAAATTTTACGTATTCTACAATTTAATTATGCCCAAACCTGAATTTTCAAAATCACAACACCGATCACTATCCCCCATTGTGGCCACAGCTAGAAAGCAGCTTAAGAGCAGCGCATCGGATTATGCCATCTATCAATATATAGAAAATTTAAGATCCGAAGTAGAAAAAATCGAAGATTATAGAAAGATAAAGGCTAAAGCAAAAACAGAAATTGAAGCTCTTCCGGATAATGTAATGGCACAGTTATTTCAAAAAGCCTTACCCTATGTTGAAGCACTTCCTACCGCACATAGCAAAGGCCATGTCGCCCGCGATTTAGTAAATCTTATGGTAATCCTTCACGATTCAGAAACTGCCTCCTACGATAGTGCGGAAATTCTTGTCGGACTATTAGCAGGAGTTTTTCATGATATCGGAAATAGTGTTATCGACAGAGATGAAGAAAGTGAGAGATTTACTCTTCACGCAGAAGTTGGCGCGTGGATTTTTGGAGAACTTGCAGCAAATATCATTCCTCCGAATATTCTCAAGCTAACACAATTTGCGATAGCAGCCCATACTGATTACCAAACCATAAGAGAAAAAACTAAAGATGGCATAACTGTAAAAATACAACCTTATGACTCAACAATTGTCGACGGTGATAAAAGATCAATGGCTTTAGTTAAGATTACGGATAGGGCAGACTTAATCAACGGAGCGGTATATCCGGCAAGAACTATTATTCGTTTCGCGAAATATATAACAAATGTGGTCCATGTTACCGGAGAAAAAGATACGGAGTCAAGCGATGAGATGGAAGACTTTCGGAACCGTTTCTCCTGCGATAAAACAAGAAAAGGAGCTTTTCTATGCGATCTTCAAACCCTAGCAAATAATAGTGCTTCTTTAAATGCCTTTAATAAATATGACACTTCTTATATTACAAACGAAATATTTTTGCCAAATTCAGAAGATTTGCAACGTTTTGTAGATACTATTGTGGATTACAAGACTGATGAGCTTGAACCTGGGAATACTGAAGAAATTTTAGAAAGATTTTCACATCTCTGCGAGCTTCTCGAACCGGGAGAAGATATCTCCGAACGATTAAATATGTTTAGAAGGAAATTTAACTTATTGCCAAAAGGCCAACAAAGTCGTTGGATTGCAGGCTTTAAGCTATTTGTGGATGATTTATATCCTCAGTTTTACGCGCGTACCAAAAAGAAAATAATAAGTATTCCGGGAATTGCACCAGAAAGAGGAGGTAAACTTCAAATAATAATAAATGATATTACTGATCGGGCAAATAAACTTTTAGATGCATTAAACCCAAGTTTTATTGATCAAAATCCAAGTCAATCTTCTTTTGCCATCGGGCGAATTCTGAGTGGATAAACAACCGGATGCGCTAAGGGGCTATAAGGGTTACTGAAAATTCAAGTTCATGTGATATTTATCGGTTGTCTATCCACTCAACATATGATTTGCCAGTATCTTGATAAATTACTATAGGTAAGAATGTATTCTATGGAAAGAATAGAGGCTCAAGAGCGTGTTCTTGCTGTTCACGCGCACGCAGATGATGTTGCGTGGGTCTGTGCAGGAACGGTAGCTAAGCTTGCAAAAACTGCGCCAGTAGACAATTTGCTTTTTACTGATAGCAACTATGAGGGGATTGGAGATATTCGACGCATGGAAGAAATAACAGCAATGGCCATATTAGGCATGTCAAGGTTTCATCCAATTGGCTACGAGTTCGGACTTAAAGATGGTCACCATTTTGGAAATCGCCGACTCGCAAGGAGCGGCGCTCGCAACGCCCCCTCCCGTTGCGAGCGCCGCAAAGGGAAAATCCAAATTCGCCGCGAGCCGCCGATTGGTTAAAAAGAAGTTCGAGCCGACTTTTTTTGCCATTTGCGAAAGCAAATGGCAATTATTTTTTGCGCGCGCGATTTTTTGCGCCTGCAAGGCGCAATTTAAGAATTCTCTCATAGGTTCGAGCCAAACAGTTCCGTTTTTCTCAATTTGTGATTTTTTCTCCATTAATTTTAGTTTTTCATCGAACAATTCATTTTTCTTTTGCTTGTAAATCTCCGGTTCGATAACTTGATCGAGATAACCGTCGAGAAGCCGATTGAGTTTAATTTCGGATTCTTGAATTTGATCGTTTACCCGATTTGTTTCAGAAACAATAGATAGCTTATCTTTTTCTTCTGATTCAGTAATCCATTTTTCAAAATATAGTTCCCAGCCTTCATGCAGGCCGCAATCACCAACAATTTTTCTTACTTGTGGTTCAAGTTCCAGCTCTGAAACATATTTTTGATTGCAGGGTTTCAATTTTTTGGTGCAGCGGTAATAAATGTAGTCAACTTTCTTTTTTCTTATTTTGTAAATTTTAGTGTGTTGCTCGGCGGTGATGGCGGCGCCGCATTCGCCACACCTGGCAAGACCGATGAAAGGAAAATCATGATCATTTTTTCTTGGCTTTTCAATCCTTTCAACTTGTTTTTGAGCTTTATCAAAAAGTTCTTTTGTGATGAAACAATCATGAGTTCCTTGATAAAATTCGCCGCCATATTTCATAATTCCAATATAAAATCTGTTTGTAAACATTCTGCTTGCTTGATTGACATGGAGAGGTTTGCCGTTTTCTCTTTTTGCTCCAAATTGAAACATGAAACGAGAAATTTCCGTGAATGATTTTTTGCCTTCAGAAAAAAGCATAAATGCGCGTTTGACAATTTTTGATGCTTCAAAATCAACGTCAATTCCCCTCGTTTTGGGATTATTGATGTATCCATACGGTGCCTTGCTTGGCCAAACCCCATTTCGAAGTTTTTGTCTGTTTCCCCGTTTCACATTTTCTGACAGATTATCCACATAATATTTTGACTGGCCAAAAGCGATTGACAACATAAATTTTCCTTGTGGGGTTGATTCAAACCAAAACGAGGGGAATTTCAAGTCAAGGAGTTTGCCGGTATCCAAAAGATAAATTATTTTTCCACCATCAATGGAATTTCGGGCCAATCGGTCGGGATGCCATGAAAGAATGGCATTAGCCATTCCTTTTTCGATTTTCTTTAGGACTTCCGCGAATTGCTTTCTTCCTGGGACTTTTGCAGTTTTTGCTTCGGTGATAAATTCAGAAACAGATAGATTTTCTCTTTTGGCAAACTCCTTGAGTTCCGCAATCTGTGCTTCAATCGATAAAACTTGTTTATCTTTTTCATCCGTAGATTTTCTGCAGTAAGCGATGTATTTAATCATGTTTTTGTTTTCTTAAAGTTCTCAAATTTTTGCGTTTTTCTTTATTCTTTTTTACGGCGGCTCGCGGCGAATTTGGATTTTCCCTTTGCGGCGCTCGCAACGGGAGGGGGCGTTGCGAGCGCCGCTCCTTGCGAG
>Ga0315277_10003698_pt1 | contig 20695 bp, 14 predicted proteins | sample YL17G05_15_MG_FD_203695 | JGI IMG/M metagenome (GOLD analysis project Ga0315277, IMG submission 203695) | Sediment microbial communities from Yellowstone Lake, YNP, Wyoming, USA - YL17G05_15 | ecosystem: Environmental > Aquatic > Freshwater > Lake > Sediment | place: USA: Wyoming | collected... | reverse complement strand
AACCCGCTGTCCCTGATTCTCTTGCGGTATCATCTACCGGGGAGTTTCCCAAGGATGAGAACGAGAGCTGTAGCCGTAGTATTTGCAGTGATATGGGCTAGTGCAGCACCAGCCAAGCCTGCATACTCCCGAATCACTGCTAACCAGAACCCAAACAAAAGGACCATGAGAACCCGAGCCAAAGAGAGATCAACTGCTACATGCTTGAGACTGAAGAGAACTGCAGTGCCGATGACTGAAGGCCAGATACCCAAAAGAGGCTTGAGGTTTCCGTAGACAGCGCCGCGCCAGACCATTTCTTCAGCCAGAGGTACCCAAAAGCCATTTACGACAATCGCCAGTACAGCCATAGCGACAACGGCAATCGGGGTTGGATTCTCTGCCCTAATATGCATAGGAATAGGATTGAGGGCAACCGGCGTCAGCTTCCTAAAGATGAGAGAGTCGAGAGCTGTACCGACTACTATCGAAAGGGAAAAACCCACAAAGAGGATAGTGAAAACGGAGCAGTACTTCTTGTCCGACGAGAGACGAGCCAGGAAGCCTTTGAAATCGCTAATCGTCAGGACGCCGAGTCTGCCACGTGGAGTATTGGTCACTATGAGGACAATCAGGAAATAGATCAGCGCGAGAGCGATGAAGTCGTTGTTTCTATAGATGCCGAGCGGCGGTGAGAGGAAGATTAGGTAACGCCTGGCTAGGAATTCTGCCCCTGTCACTGCCACGACCAAGACAAGTGCAGCTAGCACTTCACTCTATGAGGTGAACCCGGGAGACTTCCCGTCCTGAGACTCGACAGGCTCTGGACTTCACGCGATAAGGACCGTCGTGATGGCTAGAAGTACGGCCAGAAACCAGAGCACCTGTTCAGGAGTTCGGAGACTCCAGTGTCTCACGCTCAGACCTTGTCCGGGACGGCCGAAGAGAAAAAGGCCGAACATCAGACCAAACGTGGACAGCGGCAGCAGGTTCCGCCATGTCTTGAACTTCAGGGCAAACGCGACCACAAGGAAACCCAACAGAAGCACTGCCTTCACAACGATTATGAGCGTTCGCGCGCCTCTGGATGGCCCGTTCACAGGGGAAACGTTGGGACGCTTCCCGTCATGATGGTTCTCTTGATTCATGTTTCTCCTTCCACGATTCGGCGCTGGAGGGTTTCCTGCTCATGCGGCGTCCTGGCCTTGGGCAAGTCCTTGTGCAGCTTCAGCATCGTGCCGAACAAGACATCAAAGATCACGGCCTGCTTCCGTCGATCACTGAAATGTCGTATCCGTCTTGGTTCGCGACGTAGATTCGGTTTTGTTCAGTGTTGCATGCCAGAACGTGCCACCCATGTCCGATAGTGTAGGTACGAAGAATCTTGTTGCTCGCACCACCGAGGACCACGACCAGGTTATCGCGAACGCAGTAGACACGGTTGTCTCCAGCATTGTAGTAGATGATTCGCATCCCTTGGTACTCGCTGAAGCTGGCCAGGACACTGTTGGTTGCAGCATCGATCACCGACAGCCCGAGTCTCCCGCCGACATAAAGCTTGTTGTCTCGCGCGTTATAGCTCATGGCGTGTGCGGGCATGAACCAGGACGTGTCCACCGCATTCGTGGTGCCGTCTATCACCATCATCGTTTCGTAGGCGCAGTAGACCTTGTTGTCCTTGTAGTTGCAGCAGAGGACGTGCCGGCCAGTACCAATCGGTATCGTCTTGACCAGTGCGTGCGTCGGGCCGTCAATGATTGCCAATTCTCCTCTTTGCTCGCTGGCGCAGTAGACCTTGTTGGCCTTTGGATTGCTGCAAAAGGACCAGTCAACCTCGACCGGGACTTCTGCGATCGTACTGCCGGTGGTGCCGTCCGTTACCACAACTCGGCTGTCAGCCCAGATCTCTTTGAAGGAGTAGACCCAATTGTTCGGCGAGTCGTACCATACCGGTGAACCCATCATTAGGCTCGATATCACTGTGTCGGTCTTGCCGTCGAGTACGAGAACCCTGGTCATGTACTCACCGTCACAATAGACTTTGTCGTCCTTGGAGTTGTAGCACAGTCGCCAGGGCTCTCGCCCGGTCTTCACTCTGGCCAAGAAACGGTTGGTCGCGCCATCCAGTACCACGAGCTCGCCCTCTCTTCGAATGGAGCAGTACAGCTTGTTGTCGCGAAGGTTGTAGCAAAGTAAGCCCGGATGACGGGCGGTGGGCAACTTGGCCAGCACTTCCCCGGACGCAACTGCCAGCACCACCACGTCGGGCTGGTCGCGGTCAGGCACCACGCAGTACGCGTATCTTCTCCGAGGGTCGAAGCAGAAGGCCGCGGCCTGCTGGTTCAAGGTCGATCTCGCCGTCAGCCGATTGGACCTTCCGTCAATGATATCGACACTTGGAGTACGCTTGGTGTCGGCCCGGATTCCCCTGCCGACTGCGGGCGCCGCTGGAACGCTCTCAGCAGAGAGACGGCCGACCCTGCATGCGGCCAGCACCTTGTTGCTCGCCGAATCGTAGGCGAGCACCATGGGTCGGCCATGGGTTCTGACAGTGGCTACGACCTTATCCATCGCGCCGTCGATGACCGAGACGGTGGAATCACCGATTTCGTGGAAGGGCCAGCCCGGTGCATGCGCGCCGTTGGCGAGGTAGATCTTGTTGTTGCGCGGGTTGCAGCAGATATCTACCACTCCGGGACCGACGACGATGGTGGCCGAGACCAGGTTGGTGCCGCCATCGATCACGGTGACGTTCCTGCTGTCGTAATTCGCGCAATAGACCTTGTTACTTGCTGGATTGTAGCAGAGCGAGCCTGTCCAGCCTCTCACTGGGACGTCCACGATAGATCCGTGGTCCCGTCCGTAGAAGACTTTCACGCCGCCTTCGGTCCCGCAGTAGATCTTGTCTTCCTGCGGGTTGTAACAGAGCGAAGCGGCGTCCACACTCAAGGTGTCCACGATACCATCGGTTTTCGTGTCGACAATGATCGGGCTACTCTCCCCGATTCGCAATCCCAAGTCACCGTAGGCATAGAGCTTCTGGCTCCGCGAGTTGTAGCAGAGAGCCCTTCGGTTCACAGGCAGCGTCCGGACAACTGTATCACCAACGCAATCGATCACTGTCATAACGTCGCCCGCGCAGTACAACCTGCCAGTCACCGGGCTGCAGAACATCGCCGAGACACCGGACGTAGTCGCGATCCGCGCGACCTTCTTGTTGTTGGCGCAGTCGATCACAATCACGCACTTGTCCGACCCAGCTACGTAGACCTTGTCGGTAGCGGCACTGTACACAGCACATTCCGGCCTAGCCAGCCCGGATAGCGAGTCAGGTAGATATATGTTCCACTCGGGCTCAAGGCCGGTGGCCAGGGTCATCACGAACAACACCAGGCACACTGTCAGACGGGTCAAGCGTATTCGTGCTCCAGTGACCGGTCTGGCCTGGAACTCGGCGCGGAGTTGTTCTTCTTTGTAGTCGCTGGAGAGAAAGACCTTGCGGTCTTGGTCGAAGTGGTCAACCAGACGTTTGACGGCGTCGTGCGCGTTCCCCATAGGCGTGAGGATATGCCGGGACGGGGCAGGAGTCAAGTCGCGCACGGAGTGCGCGCGAGGTCTTGGTGACCAAAGAGACCCTCTCGTCGAACTCAGGGCGGCTCGGCGCCGGTTTGCAGTGACAGAAACGGGCCTTGGCGGTCTTGGCGGTTCGTGTCATGGTCGGCGGGCGAGGCGGGCTGGTGCTGGGAAGCGGCGAGGAAAGCGGCGACGCCAAGGGGAATCTCGTCGCGGCGGGGTTGATTTCCTGCGGGGAGGACGTAGCATTGTTGAGATGAAAACGGCGGGCGTGTTGCTGTTGGCGGCCTTGGCCGCGGTTGTCGTGGCCGGGGACGTGCTCGTGCGGGTTGAGCTGAAGTCCGACGCGGACATCGGGGCCGCGTCGGCTTTGGGAGTGACATTCCTCGACCGGTTCGACGGCTGGTGCCTCGCGCGAGCAGACCGGGCCGGCCTCGCGCGGCTGACCGAGCGCTTCGACTGCACGGTACTCGACCAGGACCCTGCCACCAAACGCTATGTCTTCGTGTTCGTGAAGCCCGGGTTCGATCGGGTGCGGCTGGCTGAGTTCGGTACCGGCTTGACCGAGGACAAGACCGGCGTTCTCCTACGCACCGACGAAGATGGTGTGTTGGGGCTGAACCGGCTGCCGGTGGAGCTGTATGCGGTTTCGATGCGGCCGATGTACCTGGGAGAAACTGCGAGCCTCGCATCACGAATCCCTGACAGGAGGACCGTATCGGACAGCCTGATTTGGCAGCTCGTGAACGAGGTGAGCCAGGATTCGCTCAAGGCACGGCTGCAGCGGATGGTCGCGTTCCGCACCCGCTACGCAACGACCGACTCCTGCCGCAACGCCGTGAACTGGATGCGCCGGCAGTTCCAGTTCTACGGCTGCGACAGCACCTTTCTCGATACGTTCTCGAGCTCCTACGCCCCGAACGTGGTCGGCGTGAGGACCGGCAAGGTCAATCCGCGACACATCTTTGTCGTCACCGGCCACATCGACAACACTTCGGAAACACCGGATACTTTCGCTCCCGGCTCGGACGACAACGCGTCGGGCAGCGGCCTGGTCATCGAGGCCGCGCGGGTGTTTGCCGGCGTTGACTTCGACAACACGGTGTGGTTCGTCGGGTTCTCGGCCGAGGAGCAGGGGCTCGTCGGTTCCGACAGTTTCGTCCACGCGTGTCGCCTGCGGGGCGATTCGATCATCGCCGCCTTCCACTCGGACATGATTTCATACGGCCGCGACGACTCGCTCACGGTGGTCCACACCACTGCCCTGCCCCAGACTGAGTCGCTGGCCCAGTTCTTCCTCGCGCAGGCAGACACTTTCACCAGCCTGCAGGTAAAAGACACGGTCGTCAATGAGGCCCGTTCCGACCACTATTCGTTCTGGAAGTACGGCTACCTGGCGATCCGCGGTCGGTTCCACGACGAGACGCCGATGTATCATACCACCGGCGATACCATCGGCCCGTTCCACTACGTCAACTGCGGGACCAATAATCTGCCGCTGTACACCGAGATGGTGAAGGCCGCGGTGGCCACGGTTGCCAAGTGGGCGGGCGCGAGCCCGCGGGTCGGGTTCGAGGAGAGCCACCAGCCAGAGGCCGCGAGCGCCAAGCTCGTGGTCGCGCCGAGCATCGGCCGGGCCCCGATTTGCATCCGCCTCTCCTCTGCCGCTTTTGAAGTGTCGGTCTACAACTCGGCGGGCCGGCTGGTTCGTAAGCTTGGCGCGGGCAAGTCGCTGTCCTGGGACGGCTGCGACTTCTCGGGCGCCGCCGTCTGCCCCGGCGTCTACTACTTCCGCACTGCCGGGTCCTCATCCAGGTTCGTGTTGGCCGAGTAAGGCCGCGAAGAACCGGACGGCAGGACCCCCGCCGTCCAGCGTCGGCCAGCTTCCTCCCCTCGCTGGTTTCCTCCCCGGTACTACGCTCGACCGCCGGGTCACTTGAGCATCAGAACACCGTTCATCCCCCGAATCCGACATTGAACCACCAAGACACCAAGAGCACCAAGCATACACCGGACATTTCCGTCCGGACCCTCTTTGTGTCTTTGTGCCTTTGTGGTGAACTCCTGTCTCGGTTCTAGGGTCATCTTTGCTGGTTGACTCCCGTCTGCCGGAGAGCTAAGATCTGATGCCGAGGCAAGCGGCCTCCCCTGCGGGAATCCGCATTCGTACAAGCCTGTTTGGCAGGAGAATCTTAGTGAGAAACCTGTTCCGCCTTTTCCTCGTTGTCGGTGGCGTCGCTCAAGCCGCGCCGACTCTCTTGGCCCGCGTCGAGCTCGGCGCCGGCAAGAACCTGGCTGCCGTCGCGCCGGTTGCGCCGGTCGTGGCTGACCTCGGCGAATTCTGCCTCGTCCGAGCGTCAGACGCGGAGCTCTCTTCCCTCGACGCGCACGGATTCGAGGCAACTGTGCTGGACCGGGTCGGCGACGATGACTACTACCTAGTGCGGACCGGTGCGGACTTCGACCAGTGCCTGCTGGCACGCTCCTGCCGAGTGCTTGCCCGTTACTCACGCGGGTTCATCGTCGCGGCCTCCGAGCAGGAGGTCCAGCTCCTCAACCGGCTGCCGGTCGAGCTCGCCCGCGTTGCCCGGGAGCCGGTTCTTCTGTCCGGAAACGCGCCGCGGATGTCGGCCCTGCCCGCGGTTGACGACAGCCTGGTTTGGCGGGTGGTCAATCGCGTGAACACGGACACGGTGCTCGAGACCATCCGCCGGCTCCAGGATTTCTATACCCGCTACTCGACGACCGAGTCCTTACGCCAGGCCTGCTCGTGGATGCGCGGAAAGCTCACCGAGTTCGGCTGTGACTCAACCTATCTCGACACCTGGAGCTCGCAGTACGCGCCGAACGTGGTCGGCGTGAAGACCGGCGGGGTAACGCCCGGGCTGATATACATCATCGACGGCCACATCGACAACACGTCCGACCAGCAGCCGAGCCACTGCCCGGGCACGGACGACAACGGGTCCGGCACCACCGCGGTAATCGAGGCGGCGCGCGTCTTCGCCGACGTGGATTTCGACTGCACGGTCTGGTTCATCGGGTTCACCGGCGAGGAGCAGGGCCTGCTCGGGTCCGACGATTTCGCCCAGCGCTGCCGGAACCGGGGCGACTCGATCTGCGGTGTATTCAATTTCGACATGATTTCCTACGGCCGGCAGGACCTCGACTCGTTCGAGGTCATTGGCAAGCCTTCGAGCCCGGACTGCGCCTGGCTGATGGACTTCTACATCGCCCAGGCCGACACCTTCTCCGCGCTCAAGCCGATTCGCATCATGGACCCGACCGCGCTATATTCCGACCACGCCTCGTTCTGGCAGCGCGGCTACGTCGCCTTCTGCGGCATCGAGAACGACTTCACGCCCAAGTACCATACGACCGGCGACACCATCGGCCCGCTCTACTTCGTGGACTGCGGCACCAACAACTGGCCGATGGCGACCGAAGCAATCAAGGCGGCGGTGGCGTCGGTCGCCAAGCTGGCCGGTGCAAAACCGCGCACCGGCGTTGAAGAAGGTGTGCCTTCGCCGCCCGCCCGCATTGCACGGGTAGTCCCGACCGTGGGCCGCGCGCCGGTAACGCTCCGGTTTTCATCCCGACCCGCGCGCGGTGCCGAGCTCGAGGTCTATGACGGGGCCGGCAGCTTGGTCGAGGCGCTGCCAGTGTCCGGTCCGGCAGCAGCGTGGCGCGGGGCGGCGGCCGGCGTCTACTTCCTGAGATTGACCGATGGCGGCGTAACCTCGGCCGCCAAGGTTGTTCTGACCGACTGATAGCGAGGCGTGACCCCCTCGGCGCGGCCCTCACCGGGCCGCGCCGGTTTTAGTATTGACAAATCTGCGGCCGCGGTCTATTATCTGGCGGCATGCGACAGGCAACGGGCTGGCGGCCAACCGGCTGGGGCGATCCGCCCGTAGCCGCCCCGACCCTTGAGGCCGTTCGGAAAGCTTGCGAGCGGCTGAGGGGCGTCGCCGAGCGCACGCCGCTGATCCGATTCGGGCGCAAGGACAGCGGAATCCTGCTCAAGTCCGAGGTCGGACAGCCTACCGGTTCGTTCGAGTTTCGCGGCGTCTACAACTGGGCGGCGGGGCTCTCGCCTGAGGAGGTACGCCGCGGATTCTCCACCTTCAGCGCGGGGAACACGGCGCTTGCGCTCGCGCATTGCGCCCGGGCCTTCGGCACGACCTGCCGCTGCCTTCTGCCCGACTACGCCCCGGAAATCAAGGTGCGGATGCTGCGCGAACGCGGGGTCGAAACCGTGCTGGTCCCTTTCGAAGAGATGGCGGACTATATCTTAAGCGCCGGATGGCGGGACGAGCCCTATGCGTTCCTTCACCCCTGGACCGAGCCGGCGATGATTACCGGACATGCGACCATCGGACTGGAGATCGTCGAATACATGCCCGATGTCGAGACCGTTTACGTACCGGTCGGCGGCGGCGCGCTGGCTGCAGGTGTCGGCTGCGCAGTCGGGATGCTCAATCCTGCGGCAAGGGTTGTGGGGGTCCAGACCGAGTCATGCCCATCGCTCGCGCAGAGCTTCCACGAGGGCAGACCAGTCTGGATTGAGCCGCGACCCACCATTTGCGACGGTGTGGCGGTCCCGTTCACCACCGACCAGCTCTTTCCTTTGCTCCGGGAAACCGTAGACAGCGTTGCGGTGGTGTCTGAGGAGCAGGTGCGGGCGGCGGTCCGTGTGCTCGCGCAGGAGAGCAAGGTCGTGTCGGAAGGCGCCGGCGCGCTCGCGCTGGCCGCGGCCATTGACACGCCGCTGGAAGACCGCGGCCTTTCCGTGTGCCTGGTCACGGGCGGCAACATTCCACCAGAGCTGCTCGACGAGATTCTGGGCACCGACGCCGCGTGAGGTCCGGCTTGCGGCCCTAGTCCCGATATTGAAAGCCACGAAGACACGAAATAGGAGGAAACGGAACCTTGTCCCTCCGCACCGATTAGTTTCGTGTCCTTGGCCCCAGCGGCCCCTGTCTGACAGTGCGTGCTTTCGTGGCTCCTATGTCGGTCCCCGGGTTGCGGCCTTGACCTTGACAAAGACGCCGTGCCGAATAGCATAACTGAGTGCAGCAACGTTTTCTGGGCGAGTTATCACGCTCAGCCAACCAGGGGATGAATCCCGTGCGTGATTCAGTTCAAGCGGCGCCGCTTCTTCCCGGAACGGCGGTACCGCCTGCCGCTGCGCTGGATACTGCGGGAAGCTATTGTGCTGCTATTCCTGGTGTCCGTGTTGTACATGAAGCTGTTCAGGTAAGGCCGAACTGCATTGACCTGAAAAGGAGTCGCTAGATGACCAAACTTCACTGGAGCTACAAGGACGTGTTCCGAGCCCTGCGTCTCGGTTTCTCGGCCAAGAAGGTCTGGATGATGTCCCTCGGCCTGCTCTTCGGGTTCGCGGGGTACACGATACTCACCTATGTCGCGTACGCAGCCGCCGGCACCGATCTCCTGACCGTATGGCAGACGTTCCGGCTGCTGCCGTTCCCGTCGCCGTTTGACTACGGATTCCCCTGGTATTCGTGGGTCATATTCGCGGCTGGGGTGGTGTGGTTCCTCTGCGTGCTGCTGATAGCCGGTACCGCAGTGTCCAAGGTCGCCTACGAGCAACTGCGCGGCGATGAGTTCTACGAGTCGAAGGAAGCATTCCGCTTCGCGTTCAAGAACAGCTCGGCGGTGCTGGCCAGCCCGCTCCTGATTCTTGCCTTCGTCGCGTTGATCGTGGTCTTCGGACTCATCTTCAGTCTGCTCGGTGCAATACCTGCGGCCGGCGAGATTTTTGTCGGGCTGCTGGCGATTCTGGCCTTCGTCGCGTCCCTGTTCATCGTCTACCTGCTCATCGTATTCGCCTTCTCGCTGCTCCTCGGCCCCAGCGTAGTCGGCGCCACTCACTCCGACACATTCGACACCCTGTTCGAGGTCTTCTCCTGCGTCAACGAGCAGCCGGCACGCCTGGTCTGGTACACGGCCACGACAGCTCTACTCGCCAAGGCCGGCTCCTTCCTTCTCGGGCTCGCGACGAGCGCCGCCGGCAGGATCGGGTACGCCATCACCGGGACTTTCATGGGAGAGAAACTGGCGGACGTGATGGGCAACGCGGCGTATTATTTCCGGCTGGCGGTCCCGGACTGGTGCCCCGGTTGGTTCCAGCAGATCTTCCTCCGGGAGATGGACCGCTACGGGTTCTCGCAGCTCTTCCTCCCCGGCGAATACATCTCGCTCGGGTGGAGCCAAGATATCGCTTCTTTGCTGATTGGCGTCCTGTTCTACATTGTCGCCATCATGGTGGTGGGATACGGCCTCTCGGTCTGGTTCACCGGTATGACCCTGAACTTCGCGGTCCTCGCGTACAAGAAGGACGAGAAGAACGTGCTCGAGCTTCCCGAGGACGAAGAGGAGCTGATTGAGCCGGTGCCGAACCCAGAACTTGATGACCTCAAACCCAAACCGGCAGCCGAGGAGCCGGCAAAGAAAGACTGACTTCGAGCGACGCCTAGGGCGTAAGTTCTTTTCTTTCAATAGCTTAGCCGTAGGACGCGTGAATCTTGTCGGTTGACGTCTACCGGGCTCTGGTTCGTGGTCAAGTCCAAGGGTTGGGATTTCGACCCTACGTCTATCGGTTGGCAAAGCACCTCGGCGTCCGCGGGTTCGTCCGCAATTCCAGCCGCGGAGTCGTCATCCTGGCGCAAGGCAAGAACGCCCACCGATTCCTCGACCAAATCAGGCAAGCTCCGCCGCCGCTGGCCACCGTTACGTCATTCCGCGTCAGCCGCGTAAAGGCCCGACCGTTTGGGAGCTTCTCCATCAGGCCGAGCCACGCCGAGGTCGGTGCCGGGGTTGACGTCCTGCCGGACCTCGCCGTCTGCCAGGACTGCCGTCGCGAGGTCGATGACCCAACCGATCGTCGCTACGGGTACGCCTTCACCAACTGCACGCAATGCGGGCCGCGCTACACGATCATCGAACGTCTTCCCTATGACAGGCCCAACACGACGATGGCCGGCTTCGAGATGTGCCCGCAGTGCCGACGCGAATACGCGGACCCCGATGACCGACGCCATCACGCACAGCCCATTGCCTGCCCGGTCTGCGGTCCCAGGCTGGCCGTCTCACCAGCCAACGCAAGGCTTTCCCCGATCGAGGCCGCGGCGCAGGCCCTGCTCAATGGCAAGATTGTCGCCGTAAAGAGCCTTGGCGGGTTCCAGCTCGCCTGCGACGCCACTAATGACCGTGCCGTGAAGAGGCTGCGCAGACGCAAGCAACGCCCGGCCAAACCCTTCGCATTGATGTGCGAGAGCGTAACGGCGACCCGCAAGTTCTGCCGCGTCACGGTGGCGGCAGAAGCAACGCTACGGTCGGCCGCGGCGCCCGTCGTACTTCTCCCGAAGTTGCCGCGGCCGGCTATCCACGTGGCCGAGTCGGTCGCCCCGCGGAACTCCCGCCTTGGGGTCATGCTGCCTTATACCCCTCTGCACGCGATACTCTTCAAAGGGCTGCGGCGCCGGACCGGGAAAGCGGCGGTGCTGGTAATGACGAGCGCCAACCGGCAAGATGACCCAATCATCGCCGACGACAAGAGGCTGGCCGAAGAGCTGTGGGGCGTACCGGACTTGGTACTAACCCACAACCGGCCGATTGCCAATCGCTGTGACGACTCGGTAGCCTTGGCGGAGAAGACCGGGCCGCTGGTGCTGGTCCGGCGCGCTCGCGGCTACGCACCCCAGCCCGTACCGCTGGGTAGGATGTTTCACGTGAAACACCCGGTTCTCGCGGTCGGTGGCGAGTTCAAGAACACCTTTGCTCTCGCCCGCGGCGGCCGAGCGTTCCTGAGCCCTCACATCGGCACGGTCGAGACCGCGACCGGAGAGTCGTTCTGGCGCGAGGCTTTTGCACGGTATGTGGAGTGGACCGGCATCAAGCCGGAGGCCGTAGCCGCGGACCTGCATCCCGATTATGCGTCAACCAGGCTGGCCGAGCGTCTGTCCCGAGACCTCGGGCTTCCGCTCGTGCGCGTGCAGCACCACTGCGCCCACGTTCTGTCGGTCATGGCGGAGCACGACATTGGCGGCCCTGCGCTGGGACTTGCCTTCGACGGAACTGGGTACGGAACAGATGGCGCGATATGGGGCGGCGAATTCCTGCTGGTGCGGGATGCGGCTAACTGGCAGCGAGTTGGTCACTTAGGCTATCTGAATCTGGCGAATGCGGGTGACGAAATCGCTGACCCGGCGCGGGTCGCGCGGGCCTACCTGGAGCAGGCTCGCGCCTTCGGAAGGTCCAGCGCCAACCGTTCCTCAGCAGCTGGCCGGACTATCCTCCAGACGTCCTCGGTTGGGCGTCTGTTCGATGCGGTCGCGGCGATAACCGGGGCTTGCCGAGCCGCGACCTTCGACGGAGAGGCTCCCTCCGCGTTGGAAGCTCTGGCCGACCCCATGGAAAACGGCCACTGGTTCTCCGACGACCTGCTCGATCTCTCGGTCTCCCCCGCGCTGCTGCTGCCGGAGCCTATTCTCATGAATGTTGCACGTGAAACAGCGGCGGACGTAGACCCGGCGGCGGTCGCGGCCCGGTTCCACAACACGCTGTCCAAGGCCACGGTCCGGCTCGCCGACATACTCTGCGGTCGACACCGCGTCACGGCTGTCTGTCTGACCGGCGGCTCGTTCCAGAATTCGCTGCTCCGCCGTCGGGTTGCGGCCGGGCTCCGTGCTCGCGGACGACGGGTATACTGGAATCAGGCAGTCCCGATGAACGACGGCGGTATCGCCTACGGCCAAGTCGCAGCCGCTGCTTGCGCGGAACGTCCGACTCCCAACTCCTGACGCTGCGGCGTCCGCGTTTTTCCACCGCTGCGCCATACTGAGCTTGACACTCCGACCCGCGAGTCTAGAATCCTCGTCGGCAGACTAGCGACCCTACAACCCGTTCCTTGCGACTGCTGACGCGCCGTCGGCGTGTTGCCTTTTTGCCGCGCATAGAGGCCGCGCGGGAATGTGAACGGTTTGGTGAATAACCGGCCGAGGTAAGCTCCTCGCCCGGGGTCGTCAAGGCTTTCAAGGCGCGATATTTTCCGAAAGGGGCTGCAGATGGGTGTGGCTGACAGTGGTGTACAACCACGCGTTGGGCACGAAACCTTGCCCGACGCCGAAAGGCTCTGGGCAGACATTCTCGACTATGTGAGGCCGCGCGTAAGTCGCGAAGGGTTCGAGACTTGGCTCACCCCGACGCGGGGACGTGTGTTGTCGAACGGTGTTCTCGAGGTGGAGGTACCCAACTCCTTCTTTGCCGACTGGCTGAGTCAGCACTACTCGGCCGAAGTGCGGGCTGCTCTGACCAACGTCTCTCAACAGGAGCTATCGGTTTCGTTCCGCCCGCGCGATGCGGCCGATACGGGCGTGTTAATACGTCGTGCCCCGGTGCGGCGTCCGGTGGCCAAGCAGAACGGTTACCGGCTCCAGGCGCATCTGTCCTTTGAGAACTTTGTTGTGGGCGAGTCGAACCGGCTCGCCGTGGCTGCGGCCCGCAGCGTCGCCGAGCGGCCGGGCGTCAACTACAACCCGCTCTTCATCTACGGCGGCGTCGGCTTGGGGAAAACCCACCTGGCTCAGGCAATCGGCAACCTGACTGTCGCCGCAAAGCCGGGGCTGAAGGTCTACTACACGGCCGCCGACGACCTGTTCCTTGAGCTCATCCAAGCCATCGAAAAGAACACCCGGCTTGAGTTCAAGAATAAGTACCGGTGCCTCGACCTCCTGCTGCTCGACGACGTTCACTACCTGGTCGGGAAAGAACGGTTGCAGGAGGAGGTTTTCTACATCTTCAACTCGCTCCACGATGCGGGCAGCCAAATCGTGTTCACCAGCGATCGGCCGCCGCAGGATATTCCCGCACTCGAGGGCCGGCTCACATCGAGACTTGGCTCGGGTCTGGTTGTTGACATCCAGCCGCCGGAGCTCGAAACGCGCATCGCTATCCTCAAGCAGAAGGCCGCCATGGACCGGGCCGACCTGCCCGATGATGTCGCCTACTTCATCGCCGCGCGCGTCCGCACCAGCGTCCGCGCTCTCGAGGGAAGCTGGATACGCCTGCTCGCGCTCGCCTCGCTTGACGGCCGCCCCATCACGGTCTCCTTGGCTGAGGAGGCGCTCAAGGACTTGATCCGGGAAGAAGAGCCGGTCGACCATAACACTATCATAAAGGCCTGCGCCGACCACTTCGGCGTGACACTGAATGACATCACCAATGGTGGTCGGACCAAGCAGTTGGCGCTCGCGCGGCAGGTGGCAATGTACGTGCTCAGGGCAACTCTCAGTTTATCACTGAAGGAGATCGGCGGCCTCTTCGGAAACAAAGACCACACCACGGTGATGCACGCAATCAAACGAGTGGGTGAGCTGAGGATTAAAGACCCGACTTTCGCCGCAAGGCTGGAGAAGCTGTCGAAGGGGATAAACCGTGGGGAAACACGTTGACCTGATGGTGGACAGTTGCCAGCACACATGCAATCAACTTTCAGTCAACGTGTCCTGCTCACCGAATTCGCTGTGTAAGAATCGCAAAGCGAACCCTTTGCGCTGGTTCCACATAGACTCACAAGCCAACAGCAACAGCAGTTCCTTTACCTAGATGACCTGTTGAGCAGGAGGAAGCGGAGCACGTCGAACTTCTAGACTGTTGTTACTGCACACCATTTGTAATACCATAGAATGTCTGCGAATCCTGCATTTTGCCGTCTACAGCTCTAGCATTCATATCAGAATGGACGCAGTTGCTCACGAATGAAAGAGAATCCGGTTGGTCGTATCGAGCGTCACGACGGGCAGCACAAGGGGCAATGTCCCGGTGACCAAGTCCGGGTGGCCGGCTGGCTGGAAGTGCCTGTGTATTTCCTTTCCGAGAGTGCTGCTTTTTTCCCAGTGAATGCGTCGCGGAGGAACGTGCTGTCGGTGGACGCCTCTAGGTTTCTTCGGGGCATAGGGTTCTAGAGATTGGGCAGCCTTCGCTATCGCGCCGCCCTTTTTGACCTCGACGGCACCTTGGTTGACTCCGGTCAGGACATAGTCAGATCTGTCCGGCACGCGCTCAGCCAAGTCTTCTCTGGCCGCGAACTGCCAGCAGACGAGGACGTGCTTGTCCTCATCGGCCTGCCGCTCGAATCGGTCGTGCGCGAGCTCGGCTACCCGACAGACAAGGAAAGCACGCGTCGCTTCGCCGACGCATACCGGGCCTACTACGCCGAGCACTACAATGACAACACGAAGGTCTACCTGGGCATAAAGGAGTTGCTCGAGCGCCTGCACCAGGCCAGCGTAAAGCTCGGGCTGGTGACAACGAAGCACCAGATACAGGCCGAGTTCACGTTAGCGGGTTCTGGGCTCGCCGGTTACTTAGACTACGTGCATGGCTGGATTGAGGGAAGGAAGCACAAGCCGGACCCGGAGCCGGTTCTCGTCTCGTTGAACCGTCTGGGCGTGCAGCCCGGCTCGACAATCGTGGTCGGAGATTCTGAACTCGACATCGAATCAGCGAAGGCGGCCGGGGTCGACACCTGTGCCGTGACGTACGGATTTAGGCCGGCCTGGTTTCTCAAATCCTTCCACCCCGACTTCCTCGTCGCGCATCCCGCCGATGTCGCGCCGATTGTCATATCGCAAGAGGCCGGCTGAGGCAATGGGTGCGGCACAATTCGTCACCCGCTGCCGTACAAAACGTCGCTGGCACGGCGGAGCACCCGGCGCTCTCGCACGTGGGGCCGTAACCGACGGGCCGGGAACAAGATACACAGACGTCTGGATCAGCAGCGTCGGAACGGAAGCTGCACGTCTACCAAGGTTTCTATGGTTCTGCTGGAGCCGAGTGTCGCCGCCCGCCAGCACTTGACTGGAATGGGCGTAGACGTAGAATGCAGCCCGATGCCGCTTGTAACGGTTACAGTCCTAAGGCCGCGGTTGTCGTGGCGAGCGTGCAAATCCAAACGGCCGATCCTCCCTCTAGATGACTCCAAACGGGTCTAGCCCCGCCTTTCCATTCGTTGCCGACGTCGCCTTCCAGGCGGGCGACATTGTCTTCGCCACCGACCGGTTCGGATGCGTCGTCTACTGGAACAGGGAGGCCGAGGCGATCTCCGGCTACAAGGCCGAGGAGGCGCTGGGGAAGCCGTACACGCTTGCCTGCCGGATGGAGCCGGAAGTCGCGACCTTGGACCTCCTAGCCATCCTTGCGGGACGCGACTTCGCGGGCGCGGTCCGCTGCCGTTCGCGGGGAGGAGGAGAAGTCGCGCTCTACCTGTTTGCGACGGCAGGCCGCAATCCCGCCGGTAAACCGGCCGGGGTCGTATTCGTCGGCCGGGACGTAACCGGTCTCTGGCAGGCCGAGGAAGCCGCCCAGGCATCGGCCGACAAGTACCGGGTGCTCTTCGAGAACACCCTTGACGCGGCGGCAATTGCCGACATGGACGGGAAGGTGCTTGAGGCTAACCCCGCGTGCCTGCGGCTGTATGGCTACACCGTCGAGGAGGTCAAGGGGAGAAAGCTCACCGACGCGGTAGCGCCGGAAGACCGCGGCGCCGCCGCCGCCGCGATGGCGAATCTGGCCGCGGGCCGGTTGGTAACCAAGACCATCAAGGTGCGCAGGAAAGACGGCACGAGATTCGTGGTAGACCTCGTCGCATCGGTCATGGTGGTCGGCGGTGAGCGGAGGATAATGGCGGTCACCCGCGACGTGACCGAACGAGTCCGCGCTGAACAGGCGCGGAGTCAGTCGGAGCGGATGTACCGTGCGGTTTTCGAATCCGCCAACGACGCGGTATTCATTGAGTCCGTCGACGGTCGAATTCTCGACGTCAACCGCAACGGCTGCGAACTGCTGGGGTACACAAAGGATGAGCTGACCAGGAGGAGCGTTTCGGACTTGGTTCCGGCCGAGGCGCGCGCTTGGCTGCCGCGGGTAGTCGATGCGATTCTCCGCGAAAAGACATTCCGCACCGAGGCGGTGAACGTGCACAAGAGCGGGCGCCATATCCCGGTCGAAATCAGCGCCTCGACGATGGAACTGGATGGCAAGACCGTGGTGCTGGCAATCGTGCGCGACGTCTCCGAGCGCAAACGTGCCGAGCGGGTGCTGCGCGAGAGTGAGGAGAAGTCCCGCAGTGTCTCGGAGCAGTCCCCCAACATGATATTCATCAACAGCGGGGGTCGGGTGGTCTATGCCAACCAGAAGAGCACCGCCGTCATGGGATACACCCGAGAAGAGTTCTACTCTCCCGGATTCGACTTCATGCGGCTCATCGCGGCGGAGTCGGCGGAGAAGATCAAGACGGTATATGCCCGCCATGCCCGCGGCGAGGAGGTGGAGTCGTTCGAGTATACGCTCGTCACCAAAGCCGGGCGGCGGATCGAGTCCATCATCACGACTAAGCTCATCGAATACGAGGGAACCAAGGCGATCCTCGGCATCGTCACGGACATAACCGAACGAAAGGCGGGCGAGCAGGCGCTGCGAGAGAGCCAGGAGCGGTACCGCCGGTTGTTGGAAACTTCCCCGGATGGGGTTGCGGTCCATCAGGACGGCAAAGTAGTGCTGATGAACCCGGCTGGTGCGCACCTGCTCGGCTACGACGACCCGGCCGAGCTGGCGGGAACCAGCGTCGTCGATTTCCTCCACCCGGACGACAAGGCCGAAGTGCTGGACCGGATGCGTCAGGTGCTGGCCAGCGGGCGCACCGGTTCGCCGGCGCAGGCGCGTTTCCGGCGCCGCGACGGCAGCTACGTACCGTTGGAAGTGGCCAACGCGACGTTCTCGTGGCAGGGGAGACCCGCCATCCAGGTTGTCTTCCGCGACGTGTCCGAGCGGGAGGCCGCCGAACTTGCCCTGCGCCAGAGCGAGGAGAAGTATCGCAGCGTGGTCGAGCGGGCGAGCGACGGCATCTGCGTGGTTCAGGAAGGGCGACTCAAGTACGTGAACCGCGCACTCGCCGAGATGGCGGGATACACAGCCGAGGAACTGGTCGGGGGGCGGTTCGTTGAGTATCTGCATCCGGATGACCGGGCAGCCGTGGCCGACCGATACCGCCGTCGGCTTAGGGGCGAGAAGCTGCCCTCCGCGTACACGGTCAGATTCCTGAGACGCGACGGCGGTACGGTGCTGGTCGAGGTCAACGCGGCGTTGTCGGCGTACGAGGGCGCGTCAGCCGACATCGTGCTGGTGCGCGACGTGACCGAGCGGGAGCGGCTGGCCAGGGTCGCCGAGGAGACCGCCGACGAGCTGCGCGCGGTGCTCGACAACTCGCCTGGGGCAATCGCCGGCGAGTGCGAGGGGATGCTGGTCTACGCCAACCAGCGTTTCGCGCGGCTGTTCGGCTACGAGTCACCGGCAGACGTCATCGGGCGGCCCGCGGGCGACTTCGACGCGCCGCAGGACCGGGAGTTGCTGGCCGAATACAGCCAGCGGCGCGAGCAGGGACAGGACGCGCCGACCAGCTACTCGTTCTGCGGGCTCAAGCGCGACGGAACCATCGTGCCGATGGAAGCGTCGATCAGCACCTATCGGTCGCTTGGCCGGCTGCACATACTGGCCATCATCCGCGCGGCGGAGCCGGGCCGCGGCGGTTGCTGAGGCGAGACGTCCCGCGGACGTCCCCGGGTTTACATTCGCCCCGCCGCCTCTATCCTGAATCTATGACGGTCCCGTCTGAGAGCTCCGGCGACGGCTTCCGCGAACACCTCGGGCGCGCGGCCCGCGCTACCTTCTACTTGCGGGTGCTCTTTTCGCTCGCGCTGCTCATCCACGCCGGGTTCGGACCCGGGTTACTGCTCCGTTTTCCACTCACCGGCAGCATGGCGGTTGAACCGGTGGCGCAGTTCTACACGTTCCGGCCGGTAATCTACGCGCTGTTGCTTGTGGCACTAGTCTGCGTGCTGGCCGCCTTGTGTCGCAGGGCTGTTGTCCTATTTGAGGCCGAGTTCGCCGAGGATACGGCGCACCCGGTTTCGCGCGGCGCGCGCGATCGCTATCTCCGCCTGCTCCGTCCGAGCCCGACGCCCTTCGTCCTTTCGGGGAATACCGCCGTCGACACAGTCATCTGCGGCGTGGCCCTGCTCGCCTACTCCTTCTGGATTGTGATTCTGGCCGAAACCACGCCGCCGAACATGTCCGGGTATCAGGCCGCCGGCATCGTGCTCGGCTCCTACGGTCTCTTCGCCGCGCTCATCATCACCGGACTTGTCTGGTTTGGTTCGGCGCGGCGGCTCGGCCGGCTCAAGGCTGAGCCGCGAGCGCCGAGCGCCGAAGCGCAGACGCCCCAGTAGATGCTGCGGTTCTACCTGAGCCGGTAGAGCCGGAACCGCCACGGGGTCTGGGTTTCTGCGACCAGGTCTCGTTGCGGGAATCTCGCCAGCAGAGCCTCAAACACCGTAAGCACCACTGGGTTGTCGGAGCCGGGCCTCTCGGCCAGCCCCGCGTAGAGCGGCCGGTCACCGTTCAGGACCGAGTCGAGCGGGATCGGCACGTTGAACTCGGCAATGTGGCGGTAGTCGCGCCAACCCCACGCGTAACTCACCAGTTCGGACACGCCCGCGTCGCAAAGAAGCAGGGCGGACTTGGGCACGTTGTCGAGCAGCAGGCGCTGGTAGCCCGCCTGCACTCCAAGGTAACGGTCATGGCGATGCTGGATGGCGACGCTCAGCAGCGCCATTCCGCCGACCGCTGCGTATTTCAGCCAGCCGGCGCGAAGCTGGCCGAGCAGGCGGTCGGCTGCCAGGACGAACGCGAGCATGAAGAACGGCAGCCCGGGCAGGAGGTAGCGGAGGCCGATGGTCAGGCGGGCCGGCAGATTGGGCACATCGTAGGTGTACGAGAAGAAGCAGTAGAGGCCGAGCACCGCATACGCCGGCAATCCCAGGGGCAAACGGCGTCCCTTGCCCGCAACGAGCGGCGCAGCCAGCATCAGCGGGTAGAGAACCATGAGCGCGGTCCCGTAGTACCAGACGTTGTGCAGGAAGTAAGCAGGGGAGAAGTTGCCGGTCAGATACATCGGGAAGGAGAACGGTGAGCCATACGTGTATGCGTTGTACGCGGCAATCACCCCGGCCAAAGGCGCGAAACCGGCAAGGAACAACAGGGCCAGCCGCAGGCGCGAGCCGGCCTCCCGCAAGGCGAGCAAAAGGAATACGGGTACGAATATCGCGTTCGAGAACCGGACGACGCAGGCGAGGCCAAGTATGAACCCGGAGGCGAGCAACCAGCCCCAGCGGCGCAGCCGGCAATAGAACGCGGCGAGAACAAGGGTAGCAGCCAGCAGGTCGCTCATTACCGTCCGCGACAGGAGCACCACCGCAGGATAGAACAAGTAGAGCAGCGCCCAGGCCGGGTCGACCTGCGGGGACAGCCGCTTCAGTGTCAGGCCGAAGAGCGCGGTCCCGGCAAGCGCGAGCAGCAACCCGGAGGCGAAGACCGCCCGCCAGCCGAAGAGGGTAAACGGCAGGAGAAACAGCGAGGTGCCGGGCGGGTACTTGCTCGTCAGTCGGCCGCCCGACTCGACCGTCATGTGCGGGGCGGGGATGGACGAGCCTTCGTAGGAGAGCCGGCCGGTTCGGAACAGGAAGGCCTCGGTCAGGTACGCGCCCTCGTCCACGATGGCGGTCGTGCGCGGGTAAAGCGCGAGAAAAGTCAGGACATAGAGGACAGCGCCGGCGACAAGCAGCCACGCCGTCCTGCCGGACCGGGGTTTCACCAAGGCAGGATGATAAGACCGCGGGGAATCAAGTCAAGACGGTGACGGCGGGCAACCGTTGACTTCCGAGGCAATGCCAATAGAATTCACCTCTATGATGCTAAGCGACATGCGCAGGAACATCCGCGTCGTGATGTTCATTGTGGCCGCGGCGTTCATCGCGGGCTTCCTCATGAGCGAGCTTTGGCGCATGATTGGAACCCGCGGGAGCCAACGTGGCCGAACTCAGGACACCCACGGGTACGTGGGCTTGGTCGGGAAGCATGGCGTCACGCCCGAAGAGTATCGGAGCGTGGTCAGTTACATCACCGATAAATATAAGAGCGACAACAGGTTGCGCGACTTGTCCAACGAGGACTACCAAGCGGTCGAGCAGCAGGCCTGGAAGTACCTCATTACCGAGCTAACCTG
>Ga0315277_10003697_pt1 | contig 20699 bp, 16 predicted proteins | sample YL17G05_15_MG_FD_203695 | JGI IMG/M metagenome (GOLD analysis project Ga0315277, IMG submission 203695) | Sediment microbial communities from Yellowstone Lake, YNP, Wyoming, USA - YL17G05_15 | ecosystem: Environmental > Aquatic > Freshwater > Lake > Sediment | place: USA: Wyoming | collected... | reverse complement strand
GGATACGGGAGGATGGATCACGTCCGTAGCGGACAACAACTTCTGGCTCTCCTCGGGGGCGATGTGGGACACCTCTCTGGGGGGATGGGTACAGAAGTCCCCGGACCGCCTGGCGGTGATGGCAGGCTCGGGGCCCGCCGGCTACCGGGTGAACACGAGGAGCGGGTGTGCGGTGGGCACGGTCTGTCCTCCTACGACGAGGCTGACGATCAATTACAGTGGCAACGTAGGGCTTGGGATTGCCCCTGCCCATCCGCTGCATCTGGCAGGGGGGGCATACTCGGATGGGGCGTACTGGATTGATGGTTCAAGCAGGGAGTACAAGGACAACATCAGGGATCTTACGAGGGAGGAGGCACTGAGGGCTTTCAATGGACTGAACCCGGTGGCCTTTACCTATAAGGCAGCGGGAGGAGAGCAGCATATCGGGTTTATTGCGGAGGATGTGCCGGAGTTGGTAGCGACAAAGGACCGGAAGGGGTTAAGCGCCATGGACATTGTGGCGGTCTTAACGAAGGTAGTTCAGGAGCAGCAGGAATCGCTCAAGGAGCTGAAGACAAGGAATGAGCTGCTGGAGCAAAGGCTTCTGGCGCTGGAGGGCAAAACGATGGCAGGGAGATAGTGGATCATCGAAACTCCCCTTATCAAACATTGATTCGGCATTGGCTTTCAGAAGAAATTAAAAAAGAATTGAATCTCTCAAAGTAAAAGCCTGGGGTTGGGAATGGGGCTGAAGGGTCACCATTATTTTCTTGAAAGGAGAGGATGTTCGTATAGGATGGGCATATGGCTAGACTCCTTCATCATGGAATGGATTCCTAAAAAGTTTTTCACATCTTTGATCCCTTAATCTCCTTATCTCCTTATCTCCTTATTTCCCTATTTCCCTATTTCCTAATCTCCCCCTTCAGACGGTTTTTATCTGGAAGTGCACATAAAGATAGGGACCTATCAAAGATACCTGCCTGCCGGCAGGCAGGTAGGCAATTTGACCTTGAATTTTGTCCTTTACAAAGTTGACCGAATTTTAAATAATCCTTTAACGTCGCTCGATTATAAAATTCAACAAAATTTCAGCCCTTGGCAAAGAATTTGCTTTAAGATTAACGGGGTGATGAAAATCCTATTGCGGAACTTGATAAGGCAAATTGTGAGAGACGACGCATTGACTTCTTCCTGAACTCTTCGACCAATCATTTTAACGAAACATACTTGATTTGAATCGGTAATCATCGATGGTCTTCTTTTCTTGACATACTACTCCCCTTTTCGTATATTTAACAAGGTGTTTATGCCGATCCGTATAAGACCCTGTGATAATAAGTATCAGGAGGCACAAATAGCTGAATTTGATAATACTATCGCAGTAGTGTTCGCCGTTTCAACGGCAGGTTATACGGGTCGGAAACCAATGATTCGCATCTTATGCGGATCAATCTAATAATTGTTCGCTGAAAGGAGAAATGAAATGACACCGGAAGAGATAGTCAGAGATGAACTCAAGTCATTGCGTGATCTCAGCCTGAGACTCGCACAATGGGGCGTCACCGTCCTGGCCGCATTGCAGATGGTTCTCTACTATGTCCGCAATGACGTCTACGCAAGACTCCTCGAAGCCAAAGCCATTCAACCCGGAGACTTGCTTCCCGCCGGATACTACTTCACGGGCACTATATTCCTTGTCATCGTGGCAACTATCTTCACTCTCTTTCTCTATCTTCTGACGAATAGCTACAGATACTACAGGGGTCTTCTTGGGAATGAAGTCTCGACGACCGTCGCTGTGCCAGCATCACGACTCAGTAAGGTGACCCGGTATTTGATTTTACTCTTATTCTACGTATTTCCCCTGATTGACATTCTCATCCGCGCCTGGGTCAAGGAGGTGCATATCGTAATCAAATGACAGCGAACCAGCGCATGGAACACTACGGCGCGTTCCGCGCCGAGGTTCATGCGCAATGTTAGGCGGCAGACGGCACAACTGTGTAACGCAAGCGGCATGCTCCATTCGCTAATGCAAATCTGACAGCTTGATGGAGGTACTGAATCCATGGACAGTTTCATCAAGGACTTAACTTCGCTATCCTGGTGGTTCACTGTCGCCCTTGCGGGAATAGCAGTGAATATTGTAAGTGCCTATCTAAAGCCCCGCCTGGACAATTACTTGTCCCGCATTTCCGTAAAGCAACGTACCAAAAGAGATTCGGAGCGACAGCAGAAGGTTGTAAGACTCACTTTGCTTACAGAGAACCCGCTGGAACAAGTTATGACTGGCATTGAAGTTTTACGGAAGCTAGTAATCGGGGTAATGTATTCAGTCTTTGCTGTAACTCTCTGGATTGGTGGAGCAGCATCACGCGATCCTTTAGTAGCAATAGTTCTTTTCGCACCTGGCTCAGTGTCCTTCGTGATAGCTTTTATATATTTTCACAGCACCACTTCCGACGTGACGCTAATCAACGAAATTCGTAAAGCCAAATATGCGGCTGCGAGCAAAGAGAAATCTTTAAGCCAAAATGCGACTGAAGCAAAATAAGCTTTCCCAAAAAGGCGCCGCCTAACACGGCGTGGAGCCGATGCCCACCCTGGCGCTTTCAACCATCGTGTCCTGCTCGCGGTGGTGTCGGTGATTCAGGCGGGTTTCCCCAGTGAGGGCGGGTGGGCGCGGCTCACACCAACCGATAGCCATGAATGATACATCCTCTCTCCAATCTTTTCTTCGTGCTGAAAGAAATAGCAAATCTCGCGAATTTCTTTTAACGAGTCGTGTGATTCACGATTTGATGGTTGCTGCGGCAGCAAGAAACTATGATCTTCTTGTTTATACGCCAACTGTGGATTCTGATGGTTTCGACCTCATACTCGATGATAGAGACAAATTCCTCCCTCTACAACTGAAGTCTGTTATTTCTGGCGGCAAGGCAGCTCAATGGGCAATTCATAGGAAATTGCTGCGTCCTGAAATTCATGAGATTGAATGGTTCGGGTTTGAGCCATCTCCTTGCGGCGAAGGTCGGGGCGGGGGTGTATTGCTAATTGAGGTCAAACCACAAGAAAGTACAACCGATGTGATCTATCGCTACACAGATTTGCGTATATTGACCGCCCTCTGGCTTGGCCTCGTCAAAATTTCATCGCCTTCGGTGAAAAGATTAGAACGACTTCGCAATGAACTCGCAAGTGATCCAGGTGGAAAAGTGAAGGTTCCACGGTCAGCATTCTTGACGACCAAATCTCCAGAACATTTTCTCGCCTTAGCCGGTCTGCACAGTCGCTATCACACCTCCTGGCCCCATTTAATTTACCAATATGCACGTTACATTTATGCAGGAGATGAACTACCTGCTCCCGAAAATAAGATTCGTGAAATGATCCAGGAAGAAATTAGGAAATTAATCATATAGAGAGGAAAATGGCTATCAAGACACTTCAGCGGACGGGAAGAAGCGCAGCGGCCTTCGGGGCAACTTTTTCGGCCCGCCGCTGAGTTCTGCGTTATCCGGCTGAAAAAACTTGAGCCGCTGAGTGTAAATAGTAAAATGGGAAACGATAAGTCGCAATAACTCAAGAAGGGAGGCGGAGCTATGACTTTCAGACTCAAGATCGCTTTTGTCTTAAATATCCTTGTCAGTATAGCTCTCATAGCCTTTAGTTTACACTATCTCTTATCATCACAGATCATGCCTTACCATCTGCAGGTGATTGGCCGTAGCTGGAATGATCTCGACCCCCGCCTCCAAATGATGCTCCTGGGACTTCTTGGACTTGGCGGGATAGGTCAGCTTTCCACAGGAATAACACTCGGAATTCTTACACTTATCCCGTTCAGGCGTGGGCAGAGGTGGGCATATTGGGCCATCCCCATCATCGGTTTCATCTACGGCACCCCCATTGCCTATGGCGCCTATGCTCTTCACCACTCCACTCAGGCAGCAACGCCGTGGAAGGAAGTGGTGTTCATTTTATTGGTTCTGCTGGTGGCCTACCTGTTGACGGTAAGGTCAGCCGCGGGAGTGTACCCACTGCGTGGAGATAAAAAGGCAGTTGCGTGAAAGAAAGCCGCCTAACACTTATAAGGCCTCCGATGTCAATAGGAAAAAGTAATCTCAAACGAAAAAGAATCTGATTTTCGTTCTAAGAGAAAAAGAGACTTTTGCCTGTTGGCAGCCGTTCCAACTTGATTTCTGTGCGGGTGCAAGAACAGGTTCTGCACCAAACACTTATTGAGGTTCTATCCCGTGTGAAGCAGGACTGCAGAGTGATTGATTCACCCTGCGACCTAGAAACTATGCTGTGCCCTCGTACCGTCCTATTCAAAACGTCGGGGTGAGCAAAAGGTGCTCCCTAGTTAGTTACAGGTTCGGGTGAGGGGCAGAACCTGACCAACATGGCACGCTGATAAAATTATGAGGAGCGGGACGGACCGCCAATCAACGCATGTGAAGTAATCCTGGGGTCAGACTTAAATATTGACATTTAATTTGGTTATTAGTAATTTATTCCCATGGCTAGGAGACCGCGGATAGAGTTTGAAGGTGGGTTTTATCATGTTATTACCCGGAATAAAGAATGAGGGGACGTTCGTGCAGGGCGTGCTTAACATTATTAGGGGTACTGTGTAACGAGGATTGTAGTCTAGTGACATATGCTGGAGAAGGCTAGGGTAAGATATCAAATACGCTATGCACGGTCCGCATGAACGTGCCCTTTTTTGTTGGGATGTTAGCCCAGGAAACTGCGAATAGGATTGTTGCCTGGGTTTTGATAAGTAACCATGTTTATTTTTGTTATTTAGCAGTCGCAGCCGCACCTCCAAACACACGCGCCGTATCGCTCGCTTGTTGCACCTCTTTAGGCACAACGATGATACGTTTTATATCCTTTACCTTGTCGCCAAAAATACACTTTGCCCACTTTGAGCCAGATTCCAATTGGCTCATCCCCCTTAAACCATTCCTTCTCTCGATCAATGTACCAAGGAGTACACTTTTTCTACGGTAGTAATCCTTGTAAAAAACTTTGTATACTGTCATCCCATCTCCCTAAACGTAAATTATATCCGTTTGCTCCCTTCTGCCGCCCTTTGCCAGCATAAACCTCCCTCAATCTCTGGCTGGAATGAATCCTTGCTTGGCAAATGCGGCTTTTCTTTTGAGAAAGACAAATTTTTCCTTTCTTCAAATTCAGCAAATCCCATGCCATCTGTTTTAAACCTATAACTCCTTGTATTTATAAGGATGGTAAATTTGTTGATTGGCTGGATATCCATAAAATGTGACAAATTTGTACATCGAATGACAAATTTTACCTTGCGATTGTCATTAAATATTGCCTCCGGTGAAAGTGGGGACATTCGTTCAAATACAACTTAGCTACGCTCCCCCAATTGAACAAGACCACTGGAAGCAGCATACCGATTGTGGTAGGCCAATAGGGTCATATCTTCATATGTCATTATTTTCTCGAAAGAAGAAGTTCGTATAGGATGGGCATATGGCTAAACCCCTTCATCATGGGATGGATTAATGAAAAGTTTTCCACATCATTAAATTCTAGCCCTTGACAAAGAATTTGCTTTAAGATTTACGGGGTGAAGAAAATTCTATTGCGGAACTTGACAAGGCAAATTGTGGGAAGGGACGCATTAATCTCTTCCTCAAATAATGATTCTTTATTGTTACCCTTTAATCCGATACTTCAAAGTGGAATCAATACACTCTCGTCTTAACCCAATCGAATAATTACTTGACGAATCCGGATTCTTTTGATAAAGATATTACCCAAGCGACTCACCGGACAAACTGGAACCCTTCATCAGGGGGGCGGGAAAGAAGGAGGTCTTTAGAGGAGGTGGCGGAGAAGCCGTAGGATAAACCCTTTGAGAGGGAGGCTAAGGGCAAAGGTGCCCCTACTAACCATGTGTAGCAGGAGAGGAGGATGCCATGAAGACAAAAGGATTGTTATATCTTGTAGTGGTGATGCTGTGTGCAGGTGCAGGATGGGCGTGGGCAGGCAATGAAGGAGACCTTAACGGGAACGCCTACTATGGGTGGAATGCTGGACACAGCCTCACTTCGGGCGGCTATCAAAATACATTTATAGGAGTTTGGGCTGGATACACCAATACCGGTGGAGACAACAACACCTTCCTTGGGTATAATTCCGGCTACATGAACACCGCAGACGCCAACACTTTCATCGGGGAGGGTGCCGGCACAAACAACACCATCGGGTCTTCCAACACCTTCGTCGGGGAATCTGCCGGACACAGCAACGTCGATGGCACCGAAAACACCTTCCTTGGGAGGCAGGCCGGATTGAGCAACCAGGGTGGGGTTTTCAACACCTTCCTTGGATATAATGCCGGCTCCGCGAACACCGGCGGGATGGCCAACACATATGTCGGACATCACGCAGGCTTTAGTGGCACCGGGTCCGGTAACACCTTCGTCGGAAATCAGACTGGGTATAGCAATGCCACGGGCTGGCGAAACACCATGATCGGGGAGTTTGCTGGATGGCACAATATCAGTGGTTGGGGTAACGTATTTATCGGCTGGAATGCAGGATTTGCCGAAACCGGCTCCGACAAACTCTACATTGATAATTCTGATACCACGACTCCCCTCATTTACGGAGAGTTTGACAATAATAGCGTAAGAATCAACGGAGCAGGCATCGGTGTTGCCGGCTATCCCGCTTACACGCTTGATGTCTCAAATCTGGGGGTAACGAGGTCAGCCCTGCACTTTTCCCTCAATGGCACGGATACGGGAGGATGGATCACGTCCGTAGCGGACAACAACTTCTGGCTCTCCTCGGGGGCGATGTGGGACACCTCTCTGGGGGGATGGGTACAGAAGTCCCCGGACAACCTTGCCGTGATGGCCGGGTCGGGTCCTGCGGGCTACCGGGTGATGACGAGGAGCGGGTGTGCGGTGGGCACGGTCTGTCCTCCTACGACGAGGCTGAGGATCGATTACAGTGGTTATGTGGGGCTTGGAATTGTCCCTGCCTATCCGCTGCATCTGGCAGGGGGGGCATACTCGGATGGGGCCCACTGGATTGATAGTTCAAGCAGGGAGTACAAGGACAGCATCAGGGATCTTACGAGGGAGGAGGCACTGAGGGCTTTCAATGGACTGAACCCGGTGGCCTTTACCTATAAGACAGGGGGAGGAGAGCAGCATATCGGGTTTATTGCGGAGGATGTGCCGGAGTTGGTAGCGACGAAGGACCGGAAAGGGTTGAGTGCGATGGACATCGTGGCGGTCTTAACGAAGGTAGTTCAGGAGCAGCAGAGGGTTATGGAGAAACAGGAATCGATTGTCCGAGAGCAACAGGGATCGCTCAAGGAGATGAAGACACGCAATGAGCTGCTGGAGCAAAGGCTTCTGGCGCTGGAGGGCAAAACGATGGCAGGGAAATAGTGGATCATCGATACTCCCCTTATCAAACATTGATTCGGCATTGGCTCTCAGAAGAAATTAAAAAGGAATTGAATCTCTTAAAGTAAAAGCCTGGGGTTGTAAACCATAAACTTTGCAGGGGTCAATAATTGGGTTTTGCTTTTTGATATTTCATACCAGTTCTTATTTTGTTCAAAAGTAAACGGGCTATTTTCTTTTTCGTTTATTGATCTCTATTGGACAACTTATGCCAGTGACGGGTTGGATTCCTAAGATGTTTTCCACATCATTAATCCCCTAATCTTCCTACCTCCCCCTTCAATCGGTTTTGTCGTGAAGTGCTCATAAAAATAGGCAACCATCAGAAAAATAGGCAATTCACCTTTCGATTTATCATATCTCCAAATCACCACGAATTGAAAGAACCTTGTAATTCCGGTTCGTTGTAAAATTCAGCAGAATTTCGGAATTTGGCAGGGAACTTGCTATAGCATTTACCAGACCTTTTTCATTTGATATAATCGGCTATGCTCAGCACTTGGAGGACTACAGCGAAAAAACAACGTGTAGGTAATCCGTTGCTTTCCTGCTGTACTCAACAACCCACCGCTTTGTCAGTGTGTGCATGATTTGAATTGGTAATCATCGGTGCTCCTTATCTCGACTCACTGTCGGGTTGTGGTGCAAACAGATGAAAAAAGAACTCCCATATCTTGTGGTCGATGATTCTTGACAGACTATTTCTTTCTTTGTATATTCAACCCATCCCAAAGCAAATTCTTATTTCTTACCACTCGAAGGCAGGCTTTTTAATTTGAATTAAATCGGGTCATGTTTTCATCATGGACGGTTTTATGATTCAATTCTTGTTGCAGAGTAATGTGACAACTGCAATTAAGGAGAGAGTGAAATAGATAAGGGGGTTACGGCCATGTTTAAAAAAGCTTTCATCATTTCGATTGTTTTATTTTCTCTCATGACCTTTTCTACACATGCCTTGTCCACCAGTATCACCGTTACCTCTCCAAACGGTGGGGAAACTTGGAATTCAGGCACGACACAGACGATACGGTGGATTTATGCAGGGAGCCTTGGATCGAAGGTCAAAATAGAACTGCTTAAAGGAGGAGTTGCAAATCGCACTATTACCTCGAGCGCCTCCATTGGTAAAAGTGGGAGTAGCTCCCACAATTGGAAGATACCTTCGAATCAGGCCTCAGGGAATGACTATGAAGTCAGAATCACGAGCACTTCTAACACCTCATATACCGACACCAGTGACAACAACTTCTCGATCAGTACGCCCTCGGCAGACAATACGGTTGTTGGAACTTGGGAGATTGATGGAACAATGAGGGTGACAGTTAGCATTCCGGGTTATGGATCAGAAACGGAAATAGTCAATTTTTATGATAAATTTATTTTTTCTCCCGATGGACATTTCGAAATGATAGATGTGGATGGTACATGGAAGCAGACTAAGAAGAACTTTACTGCCATTTTGGAACCTCCGAGCGTGGAAGACTTTTTTGAAGATTACTTTGGAGATTATGGATTGGATGTATCTGTGGATGTGACCAAAGTTACACTAACAGGGTCATTGCAGAAAAATGACTCGATAAAGGGAAAATTAGCCATTAATATGGACATTTACATATACGGGGCTGACTTAGAAGGAAATGTGAAGGTTTCTGGTTCCTTTACCGGAATACGAACGGGAGAAGTATTATCGCTCGAGGAAGGTGATTCTTCCTCACCATCTCATTCTCTTGTAGAGATCGTTGGGAGAAAACTCCACAAAGCAATTCAGGCTTATGGCACAATGCCGTTACGGTAATTTTGAAAGTAAAAGGGTAGGCGAGTTTAAACAAAAAAAGGGATATCTTTGCAGAGTCTATATCCCTAAATTGTTAAAGTCTTACCTGAAGTTTTGCTCGGCTACAAATGATAAGCGATATCCAGTGTAAGCAAATAGCTACAACCCAGGGAGGAGACAATGATTAAACAAAGGAGAGGGCAACTATGTTTGTTGTGTTTCTTTATAATTTTCTGCCATCTAATGGTTTTTGTACCTCCATTTTCTGCTGAAGAATTACGTGGTAACTTATTCAAAATGAGAAATTATGAAGCAATATTTGAAGATTTGAATAAGGATAACCTTGATGAAGTAAATTTTGAAAATGTGGCTGAAGAAGATTTTGATGATGAATCTGATTTCATAAACTCAACGGTCATTGATATATCGGGAATATGGAAAGGTCAATGCCGATCGGGTGGAATTAAGGCAGACGGGACTTTCCGTTTATCTCAAAGTGGAAATAATGTTACAGGAACCTGGGAGAGTCGAGGCGCTTATCCAACCTATTGTGGCGTCTGGACTGGTTGGATAACCGGATCCGTCAGCGGAAGCATTTTTTCATTTGATGGAACTTCTCCTATGAAAGATCTTGATAGCTGCGAGGTGATTTGTATTGATCCCATTGAAGCAACCTTTACGATCAATGGCAATAGAATGACTGGTGATGGTACAGAAATAGATTGTGAAGATGAAGAAGTTATGAATTTTACATGTTCTTTAGAAAGGGAAGAACCACTAAATATAGAATATAGCCTCACTGTCGTAAAGTCTGGAACGGGGAGTGGTACGGTCACCAGCAGTCCAGCAGGGATCGATTGCGGAAGCAACTGTACTGAGGATGTTAAGGCAGACACAAAGATAACACTGAAAGCTAAGGCAGACACAAATTCGACCTTTACAGGTTGGTCAGGTGGTGGATGTTCAGGCACAGGGACATGTGCGGTAATCATGAATGCCGACATAGCAGTGACAGCAGCCTTTTCCGCAAAGACCCCTGACATCTCAATTTCTCCGAGTTCCCTTGACTTTGGGAGTGTAAATGCTGGGAAAAAAGTAACGAAGACATTAAAGATTATGAACAATGGTTCAGGAAATCTGGTAACAACACTTTCAGGGTTAGAGGGGACAGATTTTAGTATTCAGGGGAGTAGTAGTGTTACCATAAAGCCTAAAAAGAGCTACAGCTTGAAGGTCCTATGTAGGCCGACATCGGGAGGCTTAAAGACAGCCACCTTGAAGATAGATTCGAATGATCCCGATACACCGACACTCGAGATATCATTGACAGCAACCCTTCCGGCAACGACCCCTGATATTTCAGTTGTTCAAACGTCCATTGAATTTGGAGGTATCAAGGTCGGGAAAAAGGCAACGAAGACATTAAAGATTGCGAACAATGGTACAGGAGATCTTATCATAACACTTTCAGGGTTAGAGGGGACAGATTTTAGCATTCAGGGGAGTAGTAGTGTCACCATAAAAGCCAAGAAGAGTTATACTCTGAAGGTTCTATTTACTCCGACATCGGCAGGATTAGAAACAGCAACCTTGAAAATAACTTCCAACGATCCCGATACACCAACGATTGACATTTCATTAGGTGGAACAGGGCAGTAGCTTTGTCGGCGTGTAAGGGAACTGGTGACCCCTCTAAGATAATTGAGGTCTTGATTTTTGATATTTTACAGCAGTTCTTATTTTATTCAAAGGTAACCGAACTGTTCCCTTTTGCGTTTGTTGAGGTCCCTTGCACAGCTTATGCCAGTGATGGAGGGGATTCCTAAGAAGCTTTTCACATCTTTGATCCCTTAATCTCCTTATCTCCCTATTTCCCTATTTCCCTATTTCCTGATCTCCCCCTTCAAACGACTTTTATTGCGAGTTGCACATAAAAACAGGCAACTGTTAGGAATATAGGCAATTTGACCCCCGATTTTCCATATCTCCAAATCACCAAAAATTGGAATAGTCCTTTAATTCTAAAATGTTAGAAATTTCTTGAAATCTTTGGAATTTGGCAGAGAATTTGCTTAATATTTTGTTGGTTTTTTGGTATATTAGGGCTGCCTGGAAAAAGGGGCCAGATTTTGTGGGCTTGGGATTAAGAGAAAGCCTATCCTTGAAAAAGAGTGCCAAGCATGCTCTGCACGGGCGTCCCACTTTTCAGTTTGCCATACTGCCTTCGCGATGTTGGGAGAGGAAATCCCTCCGGTGGATCTGAAAGCGAATTAAAACCTGAATGAACAGGATAATTCTCTGCGGTATTTTCGGAGCCGCAAACCCGGGAAATAAATGTTCCAGTAGTTCCTGAATTCTCAATACCCAACAGACGCGATTTTTCAGACCTGTCTGGGGAAATGAAATTTTCAGCGAGTAAATTTGGGAAAGGGTTTTTTTCTTGACATACAATTTCCTCGTGGTATATTTCCCTTACCCAAAAGCGAGTTCTTATCATTCATCCATTATCATTCATCCGAGAGAGAAAACTGAGGGGAGCCGTGCCAGGCGGAAGGAGGATAGCAAACTGACCTGGACAGAGATCATGACTAGGGTCTCCCATTTGGGTAGGGTCGGTTTGTTCGAAAATGACTGAAGCTTTACAGGATGTGACACAGTAGTTGCGTAAAAAGATGTCAAAATCGCGAGGCTTCCTTCATCCACAAGAATAGTCGGTAATAACCCTCATCTTGAGGAGGAAAGCATGTCAACGCTTAAGGATTTGGAAAAGAGGATTCAGGTTTTGGAAGATTTGGATGCAATCAAAAAGCTAAAGGCGAAATACGGACAGCTTTGCGATGCTAGATACAACCTCCAGACGATGGAGATGAAGAGTGAAGCTGAGGTAGAGGCTATCGCCCGCGGAATAACCAATCTTTTCACCGAGGATGCTGTCTGGGATGGTGGTGAGAAGCTTGGCGTTGCTCAAGGCCGGGATAAAATACACCAGCGCTTTAAAGAGTCAGCCTTTAAGTTTACTGTCCATTACTTTGTTATGCCTGATATTACAATTGAGGGGAATAAGGCCCGGGCCCGCTGGTATCTAATGCAGGCAGCCACCCTCAAGGACAACACAGCGGTCTGGATGTCTGGGGCTGAGGATGACGAGTACATAAAAGTTAATGGTCAATGGCTACAGAGCTATATGAAGGTCACCATTTTCTTCCTCACCACTTATGACCAGGGGTGGGCGAAAAGGAGACTGGATAGATAGAAGCTCAACCAGCATTTGGTAAATAGCTCAAGCTGCGGAGGCAACTGAAGTGGGAAGTTACGAGATTTGCTAGATGAGCGCCAGCGATTTAGCTCGGGCGATTGCCGTCAAGAAACTCTCACCGATAGAGGTAGTTAGGGCAATATTAGAGCGGATAGAGACTATTAGCCCTAAGATTAATGCTTATGTCACGTTGACCCGCCCTTGGCTTGGGCCACTCGATAGGCATGTAAAAGGATATCCTCCCGATAGATCTTGTCATAGACCAGGTAGAAGCCGTAGTCCGGTTCCCCCTTCGCCTTCAGGGAGAGCTTCCTCCGGAGAGTCCGAATCTTTTCCAGTGTCTGCAGGCTCATCACTAATCACCCCTCCTCATCTCCTTCCGAAGCATGTCAGAAGTAAGGGGCCTTGCCTCCACCTGTTTCCGAGACTTCCCAGGTACTATTCCCCTCTCCGACTCCCGCCCAGGCGAGCATCTAAAACCCTGTTGGGGGCCACTACCCCACACCTGGCAAATGGGGTCGCAAATTTGTTTTCTTCTTGACATTTCGACATCGGTTTTGGTATCTATAACATACTCAACTTACCCTAAAGCGAGTTCTTATCAAACAGGAGAAAAGGAGGTGCGTTATGAAGCGGAAGACGAAGCAGTGGTTCAAACTAGCGATCGTGACGATCGCCGTTACCACACTGGTCCTCGTTGCGTTCCCGGCAGGAGCCCAGGTCAAGATCCGGTTCCAGACCTGGCACTGGGGCGAGATGCCCGTGTTCAAGGAGCTGGAGGAGTTTCAGAAGACGTTCAATCAAACGAACCCGGGAATCGAGGTGGTGCGCGACGACAGCCGGTACGCTGACAAGGAATCCCTATTCATCACCCAGTCACAGGCCAAGGCGGCCGCGGATATCGCCCACTTCACCTATCGCCCCATCCGGCATCTTGCTGACCGCGGGTACCTGATGGACCTGACGCCTTTCATCGAGAAGGAAGGCGGCGCTAAATTCCTGGCCCAGTGGGATCAATCGGCGCTCGATGTCTGTAGGTACAAAGGCAAGATCTATTGTCTGCCGGATGACCTCAACCCCATTGCGCTGATGTACAACACCGTCCACTTCAAGGAGGCCGGCCTCGACCCCAGCAAGCCCCCCGCCACCTGGGATCAGTTCCTGGATTACGTCAAGAAGCTGACCAAGGGGGACCGCTGGGGCGTGGGCATCATCGGCGCACGCCAGGAAGGTATTTTCATGCGCTTCAACCCGTGGCTGTGGGGGACGGGCGGTGATTACCTCACGGCAGATGGCAAGCGCTCAGCCCTGGATACACCAGAGTCCCTGGAGGGCTTCAAATTCTACGTGGAGCTGCTCACCAAGCATAAGGTGGTGCCGCCCGGCGTGATTGAACAGGGGGCCCAGGAGGTGCGGACCCAACTCGCCCATAGCAAGGTGTCCATGATCATCAGCCTTCCCTCGGAACCGGGGATTGTTCAGGCCATCAACCCCAACATCAACGTGCGCGAGGTGATGGCCGTAGCCCCGCTGCCCGTGGGGAAAAAGAAGGTGACCTCTACCTACTTCAGCATGCGGGTGATCAGCGCCTTTACCAAGAATCCTGATGCCACCTGGAAGGTGTACCGCACCTGGTACAACAAAGAGACCCAGATGCGGAACTTCAAGATTGCCGGCTCCCTGTCCAGCCGCCTGGACTTCAAGGATTCGCCCGAGGTGAAGGGCGACAAGTTCGCCCAGGTGTTCGCTCTCCAGACGCCCTACGTGAAGCTGGAGCCGCTTCTGGCCGAGTGGCCCAAGATCGGTGATGCTATGATCACGGCGATCCAGGAGAGCCTTGCGGGCATCAAGACGCCGCAGCAGGCGCTGAAGGATGCCCATCTGGCGACGAACCGGGTCCTCGGAGTGCAGTAGTCAGCGCTCGATGTATGCTGTGTGACGAGACAGGGAGATTTCCCTGGCTCGTCGGCTGTTAAGGAGTTCCCGGATGTCCGCGAGTCGCACGTGGCATGACCGACACTTGGGACCGCTCTTCGTCCTCCCTGCGACGTTGATGCTCGTGGCAGTTTTGATATTCCCGGCCGCCATGACATTGAAGTTGAGCCTCACGCCCGAGGGAGGGAGCGGATGGTCTCTCACGCTCATTCACTACATTAGGGCGTTTCGCGATCCGGTCCTGGCTCAGACCTTCCGCAACACCTTCGAATTCGTGGCGCTGAGCCTGGTCGGCCACCTGATCCTGGGCTTGGCCTTAGCCCTGGCCTTGAAACAGGCGCTGGTGGGACAGGCGTTCTTCCGGTTGATCGTGCTGGTCCCCTGGACCATCCCCGATGTCATCGCGGGCATCATCTTCCGCTGGATCCTCAACCCGATTCACGGCAGCCTGAATCCTCTCCTGCGGGCCATCTTTCCCGGATTCCCGGCCGAGTTCTCCTGGCTGTCCAGCCCAACACTGGCGTTCCCCAGCCTGATATTTGCCAACATCTGGAGGGGCTACCCCCTGGTGATGGTCATGCTCCTGGCAGGACTCATGGCAATCCCGCGCGAGTTGTACGAGGCCGCGGCCGTGGACGGGGCCGGGCGCCTGAAGAGCTTCATTCATGTGACGCTCCCTGGCCTCAGGACCATCATTCTCATCGTCCTCGCCCTGGACATGATTTGGGAGTTCCGACGTTTCGCCCTGGTCCTCACCATGACCGGAGGCGGGCCAGGCACGCTGACTGAGGTCCTGTCAATCCTCGTCTACAAATCCTACTTCGAATTCTTCACCTTCGAGTACGCCTCAGCCATCGCCATCCTCATGAGCGTGGTCCTGTTCATCCTCAGCCTGCCGTACATCATCCTGGTGGGGAGGGAGCGGTGAGCGGGGCGGCGGCCAGATCCGGACGGCGGGAACGCCAATTCGAGGCCGTGGCGTCGTACACACTCCTTGGGCTCGCGGCCCTCTACGCCCTCTTCCCCGTGGCCTGGATGCTATCCACATCGCTGAAGAGCGAGGCCGAGGCCTTGAGCCTCCCGGTGCGCTGGATCCCGAAGCAGCTCACCCTGGGGGCGTACATCGAGATGTGGACGCTCAAACCCTTCGCGACTTATTTCTACAATAGCACGGTCGTCTCCGGCGTCACCGCCATTTTATCCACGGCCCTGGGGGCCCTGGCGGGATACGGGTTCTCCCGCTTCCGGTTCCGCTTCCGGACCGCCCTGATGGGCGGCTTTCTGGCGACGCAGATGATCTCCGGCATCCTGGTGATTGGCCCCTACTTTCAGATCCTGGCAGCCCTGGAGCTGTACAACACCCTGACCGGCCTCATCATCGCCTACGTGACCCTCTGCCTTCCCTTCGCTGTCTGGATGTCGAAGGGGTACTTCGACTCGATCCCGCGCGTGCTGGACGAAGCCGGCCTTGTGGACGGGGCATCACGCTTGCAGATCTTTCTCCGGATCATCATGCCCATCGCCTTGCCGGGGACTGTGTCCACCCTGCTCTTCGCCTTCCTGCTGGCTTGGCAGGACCTCCTGTGGGCGCTTTGTCTGATCTCGATCGATGAGAAACGCACCGTAACCTTGGGCGTGGCCTTCTCCGTGGGCGAATTCGTGGTAAAATGGCCGATGCTGACCGCCGCCTCTCTGATCGGTAGCCTCCCCACCCTCATCCTCTACCTCGCCCTCCAGCGGTTCTACGTCGAGGGTCTCGCCCGGGGGGCGGTGAAGGGGTGAGGTCATGGGGGAACAGCTTGGGGGTCTTATTTTTTGGCATTCTCCAATTCTTCTCGTTAACAGTGGATTAAGCGGCCTTTTTCATCCCTTGTTTTTTATAGAAGCTGTTTTCCCTGGTTTGGGGTTTTGGGGCAACCTGAAGACGGACCTCACCTCCTGCTGCTCTAACCAAACGCACCATTGAATCTCGCCAGACCTTAACGGCCCCCTCGTTTACTACATCTTTAACAGAAATCCATAAAGGGTTTGCCTTTAACGTCTTCAGCATGGCCGTGTGAAAAAAATTGGGGACAGGGGGTTTCTTTTTTGGGTAGTCTGGTATTATATTTTTCTTATTTTACCGTTGAGAGTCTACCCTTGTTCTCCAGATATATATAACGTTGGTTCAAATACAACTTAACTACGCTCCCCCAATTAAACAAGACCACCGGTAGCAGCATACCGATTGACTAAGGAGAGATGCGCTTTTGGGGTCACTCGTTCAAAATTCAATTTCTCGATTTCTTCGATGGACATGATGTAGCCTTTGGTCCAACCGGTGCAGGGAGGTACCTGGTCGTTATTTTTGAAATGAAACCCAAAGGGATCGTACGACCGATCACAGGTTGGGATATGAACCGATCAGAAGTTCAATATTATAAAAGGCATAGGAGGTGAAGGAACGTGAAGAAGGAAAGAGAAAAACAGGGGGCAGATTATTATGACCAGGTAAACATTCTTGATGAACTCTTGGAAAAACCTGTTGAATTTAGCTTAGGAGAAAAACTCCGCCGCGATATCCTTTCGAAAAAGAGAAAAAGGAAACTTCAGAATGTAACGATTAAAATAGACCCCCTTCAGGTTGTGGCCACTAGGAAATTGGCAACGACTAAATCGATACCTTATCAAACATTGATTCGGCATTGGCTCTCAGAAGAGATTAAAAAAGAATTGAATCTCTTAAAGTAAAAGCCCGGGGGCTGTCAACAATAAAAATTTGTCCAATGGGGTCGGACCAAGTTAACTACTTGATTTTATGAATTGGTTCTGAAAAAAGGAGGCTGATTTCAGGCTTAGGACGACAATTTTGGGGTCAATAGTAAAGAGTTTGTGGAGAAGAAAGAGGTTATTTCAAGATCAATACGATCTTAAGACCTTGATTTCACCGATGAAAATACCGATTTAAGGTCCAAAAACACTTGTTGTTTAGAGATATTTGTTTGAATTTCAAAATCTTAGCTTGGTCTGACCTGGAACCTATTGTATAATCTCCGTATCTTTGGGTTGAGGCATTGGCGCTCCGCAATTCTATTGCGCAATTGGTGAGGAGGGCTAATACTCTATTTGGCCGGATTCGAAACAAAGCCTATTTTCGAAATGAAATGCCAAGAACGCTCTGCACGGATGTTCCCCCTTCTTGTAGTATCTTATTTTCTTCTGAAGATCGGGTAGGGGGAGCTAAAGGCTGAGGCGAAGAAAAGGAGGGGGAGCTATGAAAGGAAGAGAGATCTATTATTTGCTGGTTCTGGTGTTGGGATTTACGGGGAGTGCGATGGGTGGGGGGCCTGTAGCGGTTTCTCCCGGAGGCGAGCATGGGGCGGCAGTGATCAGGGAGGAGTGTCCGACGTTTAGCTGGTCACAGGTGGAGGGGGCAGTCTCCTATCGTGTGGAGGTATTTGAGATGCACACATCAAGGGTGTCCACTTATGAGGAGATGAAAGAGACAGGACGGCCAGTAATAAGCGTGGAGATAGGAGCGCCAGCCCTTTCGTGGACCCCATCGTTGGATCAGGGGTTAGAATCGGGAAAAAAATATACCTGGTATGTTCGGGGGATAGACAGCAGGGGAGAAGGGAAATGGTCAGAAGGTGAGGTTTTTGAGGTAAGTCTGAGTTTATCTACAGGGACAAAGGAAGTGGTGGAGGGTACGGTTCGGGAGTATCTGACGACGGAGTGGTTAAAGAGTGAGTCGTACAAGGAGCTCACGAAAGTTCTGACGACCGAGGTCACAAAGGGCGGAGGAGGGGTCATTCCTATGAGTCAATCTCCACAGCCACTGGCGTATGAGGGGGGAGATAACACCTTTTACGGGACAGGAGCCGGGGCGAGCATAACAAGCGGGGCTTACGACACCTTCATTGGCGCCAATGCCGGCTACTCCAACACCACCGGTAACTACAACACTTTCCTCGGAATGGAAGCCGGCTCCTCCAACACCACCGGTAACTACAACACCTTCCTCGGGTACCATGCTGGACACTTCAACACCCAGGGTGACCAAAACACCTTCCTCGGGCACGATGCTGGATTCTGGAACATCAACGGTTACTCCAACACCTTCCTCGGGGAGCGTGCCGGATACTCCAACGACGGTAACTACAATACCTTCCTCGGGCTGGATGCTGGATACTCCAACACCCTCGGTACCTACAACACCTTCCTTGGGCAGAGTGCTGGATACTTAAACACCATCGGTAGCAACAATACCTTCCTCGGGCTGAATGCTGGATACCACAACACCCAGGGTGAGTTCAACACCTTCGTCGGGGACAATGCTGGAGGGTCCAACACCATCGCTTCTGGCAATGTCTTTCTCGGCCACCGAGCAGGCTACTATGAGACAGGGGGGAATAAACTCTACATCGCCAACTCTTCGACCAGCACTCCCCTTATCTATGGTGAGTTTAACAACAATTTAGTGGTGATCAACGGGAAGTTCTCGATTGCCTCAAGCCGGGAGTATAAGGAGAACATAGGTCAACTAAAGGCTGAGAAGGCCATAGAGACTCTACAGAATCTCAATCCTGTGGAGTTCAGTTATAAGGTATCTCCAGGGGAGAGGCATGCGGGGTTCATCTCGGAGGAGGTGCCGGAGTCTCTGACGGCCAGGGACAGGAAAGCAGTAAGTCCAATGGACATTGTGGCGGTCTTAACGAAGGTAGTTCAGGAGCAGCAGGAATCGCTCAAGGAGCTGAAGACAAGGAATGATCTGCTGGAGCAAAGGCTTCTGGCGCTGGAGGGCAAAACGATGGCAGGGAAATAGTGGATCATCGATACTCCCCTTATCAAACATTGATTCGGCATTGGCTCTCAGAAGAAATCAAAAAAGAATTGAATTTCCCAAAGTAAAAGCCTGGGGTTGGGAATGGGGCTATAGGGTCACCATTATTTTCTTGAAAGGAGAAGAAGTTCGTATAGGATGCGCATATGCCTACACCCCTTCATCATGGAATGAATTCCTGAAAAGTATTCCACATCATTAATTCCCTAATTCCCTAATTCCCTAATTCCCCCCCCTCAAGCGGTTTTTATCGGGAGGTGCACATAAAAATAGGCAACCGTTAAAAATATAGGCAATTTGACCTTTGATTTTCCAAATCTCCAAATCGCCAAAAATTGAAAAAGTCTTGTAATTCCGGTTCGTTGTAAAATTCATCAGAATTTCAGCCTTTGGCAGAGAATTTGCTTTAATATTTTGTTGGTTTTTTTGTATATTAGGGCTGCCTGGAAAAAGGGGCCAGATTTTGTGGGCTTGGGATTAGGAGAGAGCCTATTCTTGAAAAAGAGTGCCAAGGATGCTCTGTACGGACGTCCCACTTTTCCGTCGTGCTGAGAAAGCTATGAGGCGGCTAATCACTCGCTCCAGCGGGTTGGGGAATAGCCAAAATCGGGCTTTTTCTACAGACTCGTTAACCAATATTATTAATCACTGAGGAGACCAAAAATGGAAATAGCAAAATGGGGGAAACCATTCCGGTTGGAAACGCTCTATGAGGGTTGGGACGAAGCGCCGAGAAAAGCGGGTGTCTATGTAGTTTACACCGGTAAGACAATCTATAGGGCTGGAGGCCCTGACGAAAAGGGAATATTGTATGTTGGAAAGTCCCTTGTTTTACGCAATCGGTTATACAATTTCTGGTATGCCCAACATCCGGCAAGTGGGTTACTGTGGACATATCCAAAGATGACACAATTAGTACTAAATGAAATTTGCAGAAGCAAGAAACAAGTTGAAGACTTAATAGGAGGTTTTAACGTTGTTGTAGCCACTCCCATACCCAAGAATCTTCTCAACCATGCCGAGAGATCTGCTATGCATGCATACTTTTTGCGGTATGGGGAATTACCACCCCTGAACTTCAATTTTCCCATGAAATGGACTGAATCTCCTAATAAAAAGCTGATTCATTGGGGAGAACAAATGCTAGGATAGGCGTGGCTAAGCAAATCAACCCGACCGGGAATAGTCCTTTGTGGTTTTGGCTCAAGGTCAGTGCCCCGGCGGGTTATTTAAATCGTTGGGGCCAAATAAACAGAAAGGAGAGAACCATGAAAGTGAAGAACATCAATGGTACCAGTCAGAATACCTGCAAATGCGGTAGCTGGCTTAATCACTGGAAGAAGTTCAGTGGCCAGTCAATCATCTACTGCCCTGTCGACAACTGTCTTGAGATGATAGAAGTCGGTGCCCATGTCCAGAAAGACAGTTCTACTGACAGCAGTTGGTACATTATTCCGC
>Ga0315277_10003696_pt1 | contig 20699 bp, 18 predicted proteins | sample YL17G05_15_MG_FD_203695 | JGI IMG/M metagenome (GOLD analysis project Ga0315277, IMG submission 203695) | Sediment microbial communities from Yellowstone Lake, YNP, Wyoming, USA - YL17G05_15 | ecosystem: Environmental > Aquatic > Freshwater > Lake > Sediment | place: USA: Wyoming | collected... | reverse complement strand
GGATAGGTAACATGATGATGTGATGCACCTCCCCCGGGGGTCTGATAAACTTCCGGTTGGGATCAATTCATTTAGGAGGTGCACAGATGAATTATGTCGGGATTGATCATCATCGTCAATACTCCCACATGACGATGATGGACCAGGAAGGACAGGTCCTTCGATCGGGCCGGGTTCCCAACCTTCAGTCCGAGATCGAAAAGTTCTTGGAAGGTGGGGAGGCGATGGAAGCGGTCCTTGAGACGGGACGCTCGAGCTACACGATGGTGGATGTTTTGGAAGAGTTGGGGGTGGCCGTCAAGATCGCCCACCCGAATGAAGTGAAGGCGATCGCCCGGGCGAAAATCAAGACGGACAAACGAGACTCCGAGGTCCTGGCGCATCTGTTGCGGATGAACATGATCCCGGAGGTGTATCGGCGGTCGGCCGAGAATCGGCAATCCCAGCGGGTCTTGCGGCAACGGGCTTTTTATGTGAGCGCGATGACGGCGCTGAAGAATCGGGTCTATGCGTTCCTGGCGCAGCAGAAAGAGGCGGTGCGGGAGACCGTGGCTCGCGAGACCAATATTTTTTCGGAAAAAGGTCAAAAGGTGCTTCTGGGGCTGGATCTGGCCCCAGGTGAGAAGAGCCTGCTGACGGCACTTTTGAAGACCTGTCGGCATTTAGAGACGAGGATTGAGGAGTCGACAGCCCTTGTCGGGAAGCTCTATGAGGAAAGCCGGGAGGCTCAGCTCATCCGGACGATTCCCGGGTTTGGGAAATATTTATCGGTTCTGGTGGCCGTGGAGATCGCGGACCTGAACCGGTTTCCCGACGCGGCTCATCTTCATGCCTATGCCGGGGTCATTCCTTCGACTCACAGCTCCGGCGATAAAACCTATCACGGCAAAATCATTCGGGCCGGGAATCGCTGGTTGCGTTGGGCGGCGGTGGAGGCGGTCTGGCCGGCCATCCGGGCGGATTTTGACCTGCGCCGCTTTTACGAACGGCTGGCTCGTGGAAAAGGCGCGAACAAAGCAAAAGTGGCCACGGCCCGGCGACTTCTAACGATCATCTATAAGGTTTTAAAAGAAGGACGGAATTACATTGCTTATCCAAGATAACTCGGCCGCCTTGAGAAATTCTTTAATGGGCCTGAGAAGGCTGCATTGTGGGATAGGTTAAGGGGCCGGGACCTGACGTTAGAGTGTGTGCGGACATGGCTTTCGGGCCAGGGGCACGGATAGAAGGATGGTCCACAAGACCTAAAGAGAAGGCAAGAAAAGAAAGGAGAAGAAAATAGAAAATACCCCTTGCGTCACATCATCATAGAAAGAATTTGCTTTTCCGGGGACGCCGCGAATTCCCGCCCCAGCCGCTGAATCTCCCCATTTGACCACGCCGGAAATGTAGTTCCGGTCCGTTGGCCGTGTCAATTACCGCGAAATTCTCAGTACCACGAATCCAGCTTGATGCCGCGGTAATATTTCTTCAGGATCTCCTCGTAGCCGATGCCCTTCTGGGCCATCCGGTACGCTCCGACCTGGCACAGCCCGACGCCATGGCCCCAACCGCGGCCCGAGAATACGAAGTGGTCCACGCGGCCCGACTCGTCGAGCTCCCGATCGATGACGAAGAGATTGTCCCGGAGGTTCAGGACCTGGCGGATCTTCATCCCGGTCGCCTTGGCTTGGCCCTCCTGGCCGATGATGCCGAGTTCGACGATCCGTTTCGAGGCCCCCCGCTTCTGAGGAATGAGGTCGACGAGCTTGCCCACCGGATAGTATTGGTTGATCCGCTCCTGGAGGTCCTCCCGGGAGATCCGGACCTGCCAATGCGAATATTGGGACGGATTATCGAGGACGGACGAGATCGGAGCCGAAATGACCTGAAGGTAGCGGACCGGACCGTCCGTCCCGATCCAGCGCACGACATCGCCCCCGGACACTTCGACCGCGGGCAGGATCGAAATCGAGTCGTCGAAGCTGCGGAGGAGGAAGGCGTTCGCGGCAATCTCGAGCTTTTTGGGTTCCCCGTCCTCGACAACGTCCAGGAAATTCCCTGTACAACTCCGGACGTACCCCTGGCGCGTGAAATCGCGGTAAGTCGAGATCGCCTTGGCCAGATAAAAGCCCGCTTCCGCGCGGTTCATCGCCCTGTTCCAGACGGCGAGCGCGGGCAAAGGCGGGAATAAGCCGGAAACGATGAAGTAAGACATGGCCGACCGTTCTTCGGTCGTGACCGAGTTCAGCCCGTCGACGGCTCGCTCGGCCTCGGACCGCCCGATCAGGTTGCGGGCCCGCTCCTGCCATTGAAACGCCTCGACGATATACCGGGAATAGGAGGCGAAGTTGATCGCCGCCCCTTCGGGAAACGGCCGTTCGACTTTCCGCCCGAAAAGGGCGGCCGCATGCCTGACCCACTCCGTCAGCTCGGCCCCGGAAATCGGCTGCTCGTATTCGGTCGCGTTCGTTTCGGCCGGAAGAACCCCCAGAGCCGCCAAGGCCGCCAAGCGGGGCGAGACGTTGGCGCCCTGGACGAACAGGGCGGGAAGCGTGAGGTTCGAAGTCAGGGGCCAGCGATCGTCCCGTTCGAGGGCGCACTCCGTGCTTTTCAGATAAGGCACGGGCCCGCCGTCGAACATCTTCTCGACATCCTCGGTCGCGCCTCCGCAGGTGCTGGTGTAAAGGGCGTTGATGAGCTTGCCGTTATAGACCGCCACGCGGCCGCGCGTCTCGTCGACGGCCCGGTTGCTCAGGGGGTGCTCGATGCTCATGCCGTCGTAGACCTGGGAAACCGGGGTAGCGAAAAGGTCGAAACCCAATTCCCCGTTCTGACCGATATTCTTGAGCGCGTAGGTCCGGGCGGCGATCGCCTGGGCCTTCAAAGCCTCCAGCTCGCTATGGACGATGGGAGAAAGCTCGCCGGGGACGACTCCCTTGAGGTAATCCTCGACGTTCAAGACGTTGATCAGAAGGGTCCCTCGCGAGCTGCCCCGGACGATGAAGATCCCCCGGTAGTTCTTCCGATCGTAGGTCAGGAAGCTTTCCGGGTTCGCCGGGATGAAATAGACGGCGTTCCCGGGCCCGATGTTGATGAGCTGGTCGTTCAGCAGGACCCACCGAGGTTTGCTCGCGGGCTCGGTGACCTCCTCGCGCAGGATCCAAACGTCGTTGAACCCGAGCCCGTTCAGCTTCCGGATGTAGGCCAGTGCCTCGGCCCGGGTCATAAAATCTCCGGTCCTGACCTGGAAAATCCCGTCCAGGCCATTCCGGCGGTCCTCCGTCACGTAGACCCGGTTCCCGGCCTTTTCCTTCAGGGTTTTGGCCAAAGCGTCGGCATCCGTGCGCCGCCGGGACTGGCCGACCTGAACGACGAACTTCTCGGTCAGCTTCTCCTTCTGGCCTTTGAGCTTGGCTTCGGAAGCGTCCTCGGAGATCAGCTTGTACCCGGAATTTGCGAGATATATCTTCATTCCGGAGGAAGCGTGGATGTCGATGTCCTCGAGGTTGACGCCCAGGGCGATCCGGATCACGGGCTTCTGGATCAGGAAGCCCTGGAAAAAGAGCTTTTCCTGGCCGAATTCGGCCGGGCTGGCGATGAAGAAAAAGAGCACGAGAAAGGCAAGAGAGAAGTATTTATGGTGATACCGTATGAATTTCGGCATGGGCACAACTCTATATATGCTACTCCTAAAAACCTAATACTATATTTGGTATCTTTTGCTGGAGGAAAGCTGACTCAGGATAGCCAAACCGATCCCGAATGTCAAGTCCCGGCGATTTTCGACCCGTTCACCCTCCCCCGCCCGGCCCTCGGCGCGAAATTGACATTTCGCTCGAAACGGCTATAATCTCCCTTCTTTGCCGGGAATTTATCTTAAGGATTTATAATGTCGAACATCGGCTCATACGAGGAAAAATATCGGAATTTCGAATGGCCCCAGGTCGAAGGGGAGCTCGGCTATACGCCGGGAGGCCTCATCAACGTCGGATGGTACTGCTCGGATCGGATCTGCGACATGGGGAAGGGCGATAAGGTCGCCCTCCGCTGGGAAGGCCTGGGCGGCGTCGAAAAAACCTTTACTTACAACGATATTCGCCGGGCGTCAAATACCATCGGACATTTCCTCAAGGGTCTGGGGATCGCGTCCGGGGACAGGGTCTGCCTTTTCATGGATCGGGTCCCCGAGCTTTACCTCGGCGTCCTCGGCATCCTGAAGATCGGGGCCATCGGCCAGCCGCTTTACTCGGCCTTCGGGGACGAATCGCTTTTCGTCCGCCTTGAGAACGCCGAGACGAAGGCTATCATCACCCAGCGGAAGCATGCCCCCAAGGTCCGGAAGATCTTGGACAAGCTTCCCCACTTGAAGCATCTCATCATCATCGATCACGACGGAAAAGCCCCCCTGAGGGATCGCGAAGTCGTTTTCTCCCTGGAAAAAGCCGAGCCGGTCGAGCGATTGGAGATCCATCCCACCGCAGCGGAATCCCCCTCGCTCCTCCATTACACGTCCGGAACGACCGGCCAGCCCAAGGGGGTTAAGCACGTTCATTATTCCCTGATTTCGATATTCCAGACGGCCAAGTGGGCCCTGGATGTCCGCGAGGACGACGTCTACTGGTGCACGGCCGATCCCGGCTGGGTCACTGGCACATCATATGGGATCATCGCCCCCTGGAGCCTGGGTGTCACGCAGTGCGTCCTCGACGGCGGCTTTTCCGCCGAAGCCTGGTACAGGTTCATCGAAAAACACCGGATCACGAACTGGTATTCGGCCCCGACGGCCATCCGATCCCTGATGAAAGCCGGCGACGAGATCATCAAGAAATTCGACCTCAGTTGCCTGCGGAACCTGTCGAGCGTCGGAGAGCCGCTGAACCCGGAAGCCGTCGTCTGGTCGGAGAAGGTCTTCGGGAAAGCCTTCCTGGACACCTATTTCCAGACCGAAACCGGCTCGATCATGATCACCAACTTCCCCGGGATGAAGATCAAGCCGGGCTCGATGGGCAAGCCCTTCCCCGGGATCACCGCCACGGTCGTGGACCCCAAGAGCTTTGAGCCTTACCCCGAAACGGGCAAGATCGGGCTCATCGCCATCAAGCCCGGCTGGCCGGCCATGATGCGGACGTACTGGAACAACGAAGAAACCTACCAAAAGAAATTCAAGAACGGCTGGTATATGACGGGCGATCGGGCCTCGATCGACAGGGAAGGCTATTTCTGGTTCGTCGGCCGGGATGACGACATCATCAATACGGGCGGCCATCTGGTCAGCCCCTTCGAAGTCGAGTCGGCCCTGATCGAACACCCCGCCGTGGCCGAGTCGGCGGTCGTGAGCAAGCCCGACCCGATCAACATGGAGGTCGTCAAGGCCTACGTCACCCTCAAGCCCGGGTTCACCGCCAGCGCGGACCTCGACCTCGAGATCATGAACTTCATCCGGAAGAAGCTCTCCCCCCTGGCGATGCCCCAGGAGATCGAGTTCACGGAAGCCCTGCCCAAGACCCGGAGCGGCAAGATCATGCGCCGCATCCTCAAGGCCAGGGAATGGGGTGAGGAGATCGGCGACACCTCCACCCTGGAGAACGACTGAGCCCGAACGACCGAATCCATCATAAAAGGAGCGCCCGCATGGCCGACGAGCTGAAAGACGTCGTCCTCAAGTACGTCATCGAGGAATACTATGAGGAAGGCAATGACCCCATCTCCTACGACACACCGCTTATCTCGGGCGGCATCGTCGACTCGTTCTCGATGGTCTCGCTGAAACGGTTCCTCGAGAACAGGTACAAGATCTCGATCCCCGACGACCAGGCCACGCCCGAGGCGTTCGACAGCGTCGACAAGATCGCTGTCCTCGTCCGCCGCTTCACCGCAGCCTGACGGAGACGCGGACCGGGTCGCGTCCCGGTCCCATCCATCATTCATAACAAGGAGGACTCATCCCATGTCTTATTCCGACAAAACGCGGGCCCAGTATCAGAGCCAGATCCAGGGCTTGAAGGACGGAGGGATCTTCAAGCAGGAGCGGTACATCCATTCCCCCCAGGCCGCCGACATCGATGTCGAGTTCCCCGCGGGCGCCCCGCTCAAGAAGGTCATCAACATGTGCGCCAACAACTACCTCGGGCTGTCGAGCCATCCCGAAGTGGTCAAAGCCGCCCATGAGGGGCTGGACTCCCGCGGCTACGGCATGTCATCGGTCCGCTTCATCTGCGGGACCCAGGACATCCACCGCCAGCTCGAGGAGATGACGACCGCCTTCCTCGGGACCGAGGATACCCTCCTCTTCCCCTCCTGCATGGACGCCAACGCCGGCGTCTTCGAGGCGATCCTGACCAAGGACGATGTCATGATCTCGGACCGGCTGGTCCACGCCTCCCTCGTCGACGGCATCCGCCTCTGCAGCGCCATGCCCGACACCTTCAAGCACTCCGACATGGCCCATCTCGAGTCGAAGCTCCAGCTCCACCAGGATAAGCGGCTGCGGCTCGTCATCACCGACGGCGTGTTCTCCATGGACGGGGACACGGCCAAGCTCGACGAGATGGTGGCCTTGTGCGAGAAGTACGACGCCATGCTTCTCGTCGACGATTCGCACGCCTCGGGCTTCATCGGCAAGACCGGCCGCGGCACCCACGAAAAATACGGAGTCATGGGCAAGATCGACGTCATCACGACGACGTTCGGCAAGGGCCTCGGCGGCGCCTGCGGCGGCTGCGTCTCGGGCCGCAAGGAGCTCGTCGAGATGTGCCGCCAGAAAGCACGGCCCTACCTCTTCTCCAACACGATCGCTCCGGTCGTCGTGGCCGGCGTCATCCGGGTGTTCGAAATCCTGAACGCTTCGACCGAGCGCCGCGACAAGCTCGAGCGGAACTCCGCCTACTGGCGGAAGGGCCTGACCGAAGCAGGGTTCATCCTCAAGGAAGGCGACACGCCGATCGTCCCGGTCATGCTCTTCAACGCCAAGCTCTCCCAGGACGTTTCCCGCGCCCTCTACGACGAGGGCGTCTACGCCGTTGGCTTTTTCTTCCCGGTCGTCGCCCAGGGCCAGGCCCGCATCCGGACCCAGCTCTCGGCCGGCCACGAGATCCATCATCTCGACCAGGCTCTCGCGGCCTTCAAGAAGGTCGGCAAGAAGTTCGACATCCTGGGCAAGACCAAGCAGGAAATCATCGAGCGGTTCGGAAATTAGAATGGATCAGAAACTCGCCAATCCCGCCCCGTTGGGCCTGATGGGCTTCGGGATGACCACCGTCCTCCTGAATATCCACAACGCCGGGTTCTTCCCCGTCGCTTCGGTCGTCCTGGCCATGGGCATCTTTTACGGCGGCATCGCCCAGATCATCGCCGGGATCATGGAATTCAAGAAGGGCAACACCTTCGGGACGACGGCCTTCACGTCCTACGGCCTGTTCTGGCTGACCCTGGTCGCCCTGTGGGTCATCCCCGGCACGAACGCCCCGAACGGCGGGGCGACCCCCGTCGCTTACATGGGCTGGTATCTTTTCCTCTGGGGCCTCTTCACATTCTTCATGTGGTTCGGGACGTTCGGGAAGAACAGGGCCCTCCAGTTCGTATTCCTCAGCCTGACCGTCCTCTTCGCCCTGCTCGCCGTGCGCGACTGGACGGGCTCAGTCGTCGTCGGCCGGATCGCCGGATTCGAAGGGATCGTATGCGGATTGTCGGCGATCTACCTGGCCATGGCCGAGGTCCTCAACGAAGCGAAGGGGCGGACGGTCCTTCCGATCGGCGAAATCCGCCGCTAGGATTTGCGAGACGCACAACTAACCCGGCGGCTCCGCGGCCTACGCCGGCGTCTGGGGCTTGGGCTCGTCCCGGCGGAGACCGCTGTGGCCGCCCGCGTTCGTGAACCGGACGAACGGCTGAGACCGGTCGAAGACATACCGATAGGTGACGTGAACCTTCTTCTGCACGGCGCCGATCATCTCATAGACCTTCCGCATGCGGGGATTGTAATCCCCTACCCAGGACAGCTCCATCTCGGTGTAGTGCGGCCGGGAAGCCGTGGCGCGATAGAAGACCAGGAAAAGGGCACTGATGATTCCTGAGTTCTGGGCTTCGGGCACGACGCCGGCGAGAAGGACCCGGTTGCGGGTGATCGTCTTGCCCGATTTCAGGAGCAGGAACCGGAGGGTCTTCCACAGATTGAGCCGCCCATCGAATTTCGCCAGGACCTGATTGAGGTCGGGGAAGGCGATGATCACGGCCACCGGCTTTCCATCCTTGTATGCGAACCACATGAAATCGTCGACGAGGATGGACTTGGCCGAGCGGAAGAGAGGCTCGATGTCCTCGATGGTGACGGGCTGATAATTCTCGAGATAATCCGCCCAGGTCAGGTTCAGGATCTCGACAAAATCGCGGACGTAAGGTTCGGGGTTCTTGTGCTCGAAATGCCGGAAGACGAGGCGCGGTTGCGTCAGCAGGAATTCGGCGAACTTGACCTGGCGGGCGGGCAGGGGCTTGCGGATGTCGAAATGATAAGTGAACTGCCGGAAATATTCCTGGAATCCATACGATTCGAAGAGCCGGCCGTAATAGGGCTTGTTGTAGGGCATTCCATAGCCTTGAGGCGTGAACCCTTCGACGAGAACCCCCCAGTGGACGAAGTTGTCGCCGAAGTTGACACTTCCGTCCATCGCCTCGCAGCCCCGGCGTTCGAGCCAATCCCGGGCCGCATCGAAGAGGACATTCGCCGCGGCCTGGTCATCCACGCATTCGAAAAAGCCCATCCCGCCTGCCACCGGGGACCGGTGGCCCGCCTTGGTCCGATTGACGAACGCGGCGGTCCGGCCGAGAGGCCGGCCTCCCTCATCCTGCAGGACCCATCGGATCGCCTCCCCGCCGTTGAAGAGGACGTTCTTCCGGGGGTCGAATATGGCCTCGATCTCCATATCCAGGGGAGCGATCCGGTTCGGGTCGCCGGCATAGAGAGACCGGGCCGCGTCGTGAAATGTCCGCGGCTTGGCCTGCGAGCCGATTTCGAGAAGCTTCATGTCCGACCGCCGGCCAATATATCCGGCGGGATCGGGCCTGTCAACCGGATCAAATTTCCAGCCGCTTTCTCTTGACAAAGCTGTATGCCGATACTATACTAATTTTATAGGGTTTGTAGGTTATAGAGGACAGATGCGAGAACGAAAACCGCAGATGGGGATTTCGCGGCTCGGAGCCCTGCGTAACTCGCTGATATTGCTTGTTTTTCTGGCGATCCTGGCCGTGGGAGCGGCGGCGGCGCAAACGGCGCCGGGGCGACTCTCCGCCGCCCATGCCAAGCTGGAAGGTCCGGACAATTGCCAGAAATGCCACACGACCGGCAAGGCCGTCGGCTCCGAAAAATGCCTGTCCTGCCATGCCACCGTGGCCATGCGCATCAAGCTCAAGAAGGGAGTCCACCGGGAAGTGACCGGGGATTGCGAAGTCTGCCACGTCGAACACCAGGGGGTCGACGTGGATCTGCGCCCCTTGGATAAAAAGGGCTTCGATCACAAGGAAGAGACCGGATTCGCCCTCACGGGCAAACACGCACCCCTGAGCGGGACCTGCGAGCGCTGCCACGTGACCCGGTCCTTCATGACCTTGACCCCCGCCTGTTCGACCTGCCACAAAGATCCACACCAAGGGGCGATGAAGGATCCCTGCGCGAAGTGCCATACGCCGGAAGGCTGGGCGAATCCCGAACGCGGATTCCACAAAGCGACGGCTTTTCCGCTCGAAGGGCGGCATTTGACCGTGCCTTGCGCCTCCTGCCACTTGAAAGGGGCCGTGAAGGGGACGCCGAACACGTGCTACGACTGCCACTGGATCCGGAGGCAGGACGACCGCTATCGGACCCGCCTTGGGAAGCAATGCGAGGAATGCCATCGGCCGACGGCCTGGACCGCGGTCCAATGGGACCACGCGGCGAAAACGGGCCTTCCCCTCAACGCCGCCCACCGGACGGTCGGCTGCGACGGCTGCCACAAGAACCAGACCTTCGTCGGCACGGTCCCCGACTGCGCATCCTGTCACCGCGAGGACTATCAGGAAACGCAGAATCCGAACCACTCTTCGGCCGGCTTTCCCCTGACCTGCGAGCTCTGCCATTCTCCCGGCGATTCGAGCTTCCATCAGGCCAGGTTCAATCACGGGCAGATCTTCACCCTCGTCGGACCCCACGCCACCCAGCCCTGCGCAGCCTGCCACAAGAACGGTGTCTACAAGGGCACGCCGCGCGAGTGTTATGGCTGTCACCAAGCGAATTATCTGGCGACAACGAACCCCAACCACTCCGCGGCCGGATTCCCGCCGACCTGCGAAGTTTGCCATCGGCCGACCGACACGTCGTTCACCCAGGGCACGTTCGATCATAATCAGTTCTTCCAGCGCGTCGGAGTCCATGCCACCCAAGCTTGCGCCGCGTGCCACAAGAACGGAGTCTACGCCGGCACGCCGCGCGACTGCTATGGCTGCCACCAGGCGAATTATCTGGCCACCACCAATCCGAACCACATCTCGGCCGGATTCCCCCCGACCTGCGAGGTCTGCCACCGCCCGACCGACACCTCATTCACCCAGGGAAGGTTCAACCACACGTATTTCCCGACGCGGATGGGCAACAACATATGTTCCAACTGCCACACCGATCCGCTGAACTTCAAGGTCTTCACCTGCATCACCTGCCATACGCGAAGCAGCACCGATTCGGATCATCGTTCCGTAAACGGCTATGTCTACAACTCGGTAAACTGTTACGCCTGCCATCCGCAGGGGAAGAAACCATGAAGCGGACCTTCGCCCTCTCGGCCCTGCTCCTCCTCGCCCTGGTAGCCGCCGCCCCGACAGAGGGAGCGACGAAGCCATGGTACGGCCGCGTTTCCTTCTTCGGCCAAGCCGCGATCTCGAAATACGACCAGGGTGAAAGCACTTTCTTCAGCGATACGGTCATGACCTTCACTTTCCGCTCCACGGAAACGGGCAGAGACGGCATCGAGTACGGAGTCGACGTCCGGGGCGCGGTTTATCCGGGCGCCGAAGAGCGCAATCCCCGGCTCTCCATCTATGACGGATTCGCCGGGGCCTGGCTCGGACAGGGCCATTTTCATATCAGGTTGGGGCAGATGTGGCTGAACGAGCTGGGCTCGCTCGGCTCGATCGGGGGCGGACAGCTCGAATATCGGTCCGGGAATATTCCCGTCCTCGGACGCCTGAGATTCGGAGTCTTCGGGGGCTATGAGCCGAAGATCCTGGAGGCCGGATACGTGCCGGGAGTCTCGAAGTACGGCGTCTACCTCGCCTTCGACGGCGAAGCGGCCCGCCGGCATGTCCTGAGCTACGTCACTCTCCGCGACTCCGGGCTGACCGAACGCTCGGTCGTGCTTTTCAACAATTATCTGCCCCTCGGCCGAAAGTTCTATCTCTATCAGGCCGCGGAATACGATCTCCTGGGGCCGGCGGGACAGGGATCGGGACATTTGACCTATATTTTCGCCAACGCCCGCTATGCCCTGACCCCGGCGGTCGAGCTTCAGGCCACCTACCATCGCGGGTGGTCCTTCGACACGAGGCTGCTCACGGACAACCGCTTGAACGGCCGGCCTCTCGATCAGCGGGCCCTGGAAGGCTATCTCTTCGAGTCGGTCGGCGGCCGCTTGACCCTGACGGTTTTGTCGGGCGGGCTCCGGCTCTACGGCGGATACTCCCAGGACCGCAACAATTTCGGCGACGGCCGGACGAACCGCTACAGCCTCGGTCTCTACGCCACGAACCTGTTCAAGACCGGCCTCGAGCTCAACATCTCGGACTGGCTCATGCGGTCGGAATCGGGTTCGTCCTATGATTCCTGGTACGCCTCCCTGGGCCGGAATTTCGGCCGGACCGTCTATGTCGAAGGGTTCTATTCGTCCTCGGTTTCGGTCTTCCGCTTGACCGAGAGCGGAGGTTTCCGGATCGACAGCTACCCGAAGACGCAGCGCTTCGGGGTCTCCTCGGTCGTGAACCTCTTCCGGACGATGGCCCTCCAATTCACGGCCGAGCGCACGACCGGGAATTCCTACGGGGAATTCCGGTTCCTCGCCGGCGCCAGCTACCGCTTCTAGTGTCCCCTCTCATATAGACGACGACTTCTCCAGCCGGTATACTGCCGCCGTGAACGCTCGATTCAAACCTCTCCGGATGGGGAGCTTTTCCGTCGATTTCCCGTTCATTCTCGCCGCGTTGGCCGGCTACAGCGACCCGCCGTACCGCCGCATCTGCGCCGATCTTGGCGCGCCCTACACCCTGACCGAAGTGATCCTCGATACCTTTCTCGTTCGGGGCGGCCGGTTCCGGCGCCGGCTCGTCCGCGCAGAGGACGACCGCCGGCCCGTCGGCGGACAGATCATGGGCAACGATCCCGCATCCATGGCCCGGGCGGCCGTCATCTTGCGCGACCTCGGGTATGACGTCATCGACCTCAACTTCGCCTGTCCCGTCCGCAAAGTTCTCGCCCGCGGCCGCGGCGGCGCGCTCATGAAGCAGCCCCGGCTCGCTCTGGAGATCGTCCGGGCCGTCCGCGACGCTGTCCCCGACCGTCCGCTCACCCTGAAGCTTCGCCGATCATTCGAGGAAGCGGACGCGGCCGGAACGGCTTTCTGGCCGATCGCCGAGGGGGCGTTCGCCGCCGGCATCGACGCGATCTGCGTCCATGCTCGGAGCGTCGAACACAAATATTCGGGGAAAGCGGATTGGGCTTTCCTGGCGGAGGTGAAACGGGTTTTCCCGAACAGGACCGTGATCGGCTCGGGAGATGTCCATAACGCGGCCGACGCCCTCCGGATGCTCGCGGAAACCGGAGCGGATGGAGTCGCCGTCGCCCGCGGCGCGATCGGCAATCCCTGGATCTTCGAACAGATCCGCGACCTGGCCGAAGGCCGCCTGCCGCGCGTCCCCGGCCTCGAGGAACAGCGGGCCCTCCTGACGCGTCACTACGAGCTGGCCAAAGCGCATTATACGGACGGGCACATCACCGGGCTGATGCGCCACGTCGGGATCGCCTACGCCCGGCAGCATCCCCACCCAAAAGAGATCCGGATGGCCTTCGTCAAAGTGAAAACGGACGACGACTGGCGGGCCGTCCTCGAGACGCATTATTCCGATCAGAAGAAATAATAGACCGCGCCGAGAAAGCGGACGTTGGAGATCCGTGTCGCGTCCTTGACCCGGCCCCGGCTTTGCGCGGTCCCGTAGCCCGCCGCCGTCCACTCGATCTCTCCCGCCAGCCGGAGTTTCCCCGCGTTGTAAACGGCCCGGGGAGAAACGCGGAAGACGTCGTCGACGTTCGCGCCGCGGGCCCAGGTCGCTCCGACGATCTCCGCCGCCGCTCCAAGATTCTTCGAATATCCGACGAACAGACCCGCCTGAAGCTCCGCCCCGTTCGTCTGGATCTCGGCCCAGGACGAAAACGTCCGGAGGGGCGAATAGCTTTCGATCGCCCGCGCGGCGTCGGTGATCGCGCTCACGCCGTAGCCTCCGAGCATGGTCAGATGATGGAGGTCGGCGCCGTAGACCGCTTCCGCCTTGAGCGTGACATCCGCGGTCGTTCGCCGGAAATACGCCATTCCAGCGAAGGCGGACAAGCGTGCGTCGGTCGCGTACCCCGAAGCCGTCGCCGTGCGGGGGCGGATCGATTTGAAGTCCCCGCCGGCTCCCAGGAGCGTCTCGCACCCGGCCGGGCAGCGATAGGAGTACTGAAAACGGAGATTGAGCTCGGGAACGGCGGCCGTCCGGGCGTAGATCGAGCTCGGCCCGTCCGGACCGTTGGAGACGAAATCCCTCTGGGCGAGGGCGGCGGCGATGAGGCTGAAGCGGCCGAGCTGTTGCGTCAAGCGGATCTGGGGCGAGCGGTTGAAGGGCTGGAACGGCGCCCCGGTATTGAACGAAACGACATCGGGAAAGCTCTCGGTCACGAACATGGGGTGCCAGAACTGGCCGATCATGAGCTCGGTTTTCGCCCAGTTGAGCTTGACGTAAGCGTGGCGGAGCCGGAAGCCGTTCGTGTCCCCATCCGATGTCCCGAAAAATTCACCCTCGATCAGTCCCGAGGTCCTGGCGCCGAGAGCGTCCGGACCGGTGATCTTGCCCAGGAGCCGGGTCTGGATCGAGAGCATATGGAACGTCGGCACGGCGTTGAGATCTGCCCCGTCCTTGTCGTAGGACGGCCCCTTTGGAAGGATCAGGTAGTGGCCCTCCCTGAGGTTCACGGTCTGGCGGGTATCGTAGATCATGTCGGTCTTGACGAAGCCGCTGAACGAGATGCCGAAAGCGGGCTTCGGCTCAGTCTGTGCGGCAAGCAAGCTCGGCAGCAGGATTCCCAAAACGGCCATGACGAGGAAAACCATGAATTTTCTCGACATTACGATATTCCTTCAATAATCAAATTTTGGTGACAGTCATCTGAATAACCTTAATTAAATAAAGTGATTCAGATGACTGTCACCAAAATTAAAAATTAAGAAGGGGCATTGTCCGATATTTCGAGAGCGGATTCAACCGCCCTCCGTCCTGCCGAGGCGGATGAGAGAGAGCGCCCCGAAGAGCGGACCGATGGCCAGAAAAGTGAACGCCCAGCGCCACCCGATCGTCTGGGCGACCCAGGCCGTGAAGGGGATCGAGACAGCCGTCACGGCGAAGCCGATCCCATTCTGGATGGTCAGGGCGGTACCCGTGTAATGGGGCGGGCACGTCCGGGCGGCCAGGGCGGAGAATTGGGCCGAATCGGCGACCACGAAGAATCCCCAGACGATGAAAACCGGGAGGAGGGCCCAGAACGGCAGGACGAACAGCATCCAGGACGAGGCGCAGAGGCATCCGCTGACGGCGAGCGAGAAGAGCGCCACGCGCCGCTCCCCCACCGTCCGCGACAGCCATCCCCCGGCGAGGCTGCCGGCGACCCCCGCGGCGATCGTCAGGAAGGCGACGAAAGCGACCGGGACCGGGAACCGACCCTGGCGGGCCGAGGGAGCGGCGGCGAGGAACGAAGCCGTGAGCGACCAGAAAGCGTAGAGTTCCCACATATGGCCGAAATAGCCGAACGACTGCAGGCGGAACGCCGGGCGCCGGAAAATGCGGAACGCCGCGCGCGCGTCGAACGGGGCGGACTCGGAGAGGAACGGCCCCCCCTTCAATCCGAAGCGGACGATGCAGCCCCCGGCCGCGGCCAGGAGAGAGGTCGAGAGGACGAGCGGCCGCCAGTCGAGGTCGGATCCGAAGCTCATGAGCAAATAGGGAAAGGCCTTGCCCAGGGTGAGAGCCCCGACCAGGACGCCCAGCCCCCAGCCGAGCGTGTCCCGCTTCCACTGGGCGACGATTTTCATCCCGACCGGGTACACGCCCGCGAGCGTGAGCCCGGTGAGGAAACGGAGGACGACCGCGGTCCCGAAGCCGCGCGAAAAGACGACGAAAGCGGCATTGAACGCCGCGCCCGCGAGCGCCGAGGCGAAGAAAACCGAACGCGTCCGGAAGACATCGGCGAGATTGAGGAGGGCGTAGAGGAGCGTTCCGGCGATGAACCCGAGCTGGACCGAGGCCGTCAAGCCGGAGGCCTGGATTTCGCTCAGCCGCCAAGCCTCCCGGAGGAGCGGTGCGGCGGCCGTTCCCGAGAACCAGATCGATGAGGCCAGAAAGACAGACAGGGAAACGAGGACGAGGGCGCGGCTGGAGTCGTTGATGCGGGTCATTGCGGCGACGGACCCCAGAGTTTAGAATGATTCCGTTCCGGAAGCAATCCATGATCAAGATCACCGAGATCCAGGCCAAGAGCGTCCTCAATACGTCGAAGATCTTCGACTATTGCGTCAACTGTTACACGGGGTGCGCCTTTAATTGCCGTTACTGCTACGCCGCCCTGTTCATGCGCCGCTATTCCGGCCATGCGGAGCCGTGGGGATCGTTCGTGGACGTCAAGGTCAACGCGCCGGAGGTCCTGGCGCGGCAGCTGAAACGGGCGAAACGGGGCGTGGTTTGGCTCTCCTCGGTCTGCGACGCTTACCAGCCGCTCGAGGAGAAATACCGGCTGACGCGGCGCTGCCTCGAGCTCCTCGCCGAGGTGGACTTCCCGGTCCAGGTCCAGACGAAATCCGTCCTCGTCCTCCGCGACATCGACGTGTTCAGGACATTCCGGGAGATCAAGGTCGGATTCTCCATCGCCACGGAGGACGAAAGGACGGCCCGGCTCTTCGAACCGAACGCGTCGCCGGTCGGAGAGCGGATCAGGGCGCTTCGAACCCTGAAGGAGGCGGGGATCCGGACGTTCGCCTTCGTCGGTCCGCTCCTGCCCGGCAACCCCGAAGCCCTGATCGAGGCTCTCGAAGGCAAAGCCGACGAGATCCTCATCGACCGGATGAACTACATCGACACGATCAAGTCGTTCTATCTCCGCCATGGACTGGAGATGGCCATGACGGACAGGTTCTTCGCCGAACAAACGGCCCGGATGGCGGCGGAGATGAGAAGGCGCCGGATGGACTTCGAGGTCGTTTTCAGGGTGTGAAGAGGGCGATGGCGCCCGAGCGCTCGAGCCGCTTTCTCATCATATCGGCCGTTGTGCACGCCCCGACTCCGAGCGTGATCACGGCCGCGCCATTGTTCCTATAGTGCTCTACAAGGGGCCGGGTCCGTGCTTGATAGATATCGAGCTTTTGCCGGATCTCGGTCAAGGAATCGTCTCTTCTCCCCTTCCGATCCCCGCCGGCGTCGCGGCGGATCCGCTCGCGGACGACCGCCGGCGCGGCGACGAGCTGGACGACGGCGACCACGGCGACGAGCCGGTCCATCTCCCGGGCCTGGCCGGCGTGGCGGGGAAGGCCGTTCAGGATGATGAGATCACCCGGCCGGACGCACGACACTCGCAGGAATCCTTCGAAGATCCGGCCCGCGATCGGAAAGTGCTCGTCTTCGAGCAGGGCGCCCGTCGCGAGCGAGCGGCGGATGACCGTCCGTCCGGCCCGGCCGAGACGGAATCGGTCCGGGCCGCGCCCCGCGGCGGCCCGCCGGAGATTCTCCCCGAAATCGAAATGGAACGCGCGCCGGCCCCACAGTCCGGATAGCGCCGCGGCTGCCCCGAGCGGCGACTTCCCGGATCCGGTCGGTCCGAGGAGGAGGACGGCGAGCGGCCGGGAACCCGGGGAGCGGCGGCTTTTTTTGCTCACGGCCGAATTATGATACATTAAATCCATCCTGAAGAACGAGGGTCGAAATGAACTTCAGCGATGTCCTGATCAAGCTCGGACTCGCTCTCGTCCTCGGCGGCGCCATCGGCATCGAGCGCGAGAAGAGCCATAAGCCGGCCGGATTCCGGACGAACGTCCTGATCTGCCTGACCTCGGCGATGGTGATGATCCTGGCCGAAAAATTCGCAGGCGCGAGCGGAACCCGCACGGACAGCGTGATGCGGATCGCCGCGGGCGTCGTCACGGGCGTCGGGTTCCTGGGCGCCGGGGCGATCATCCAGTCACGGGGATCGATCCACGGCTTAACCACGGCCTCGGTCATCTGGGCCGTGGCCGGGCTGGGGCTCGTCATCGGGGCGGGATACTACGCGGAGGCGGCTGTCTTCGCCGCGATCGTGCTCCTGACGCTCATTCTCTTCCGGAAGGTCGAGAAGCTCTTCGGCCATGTCCACGACGAAGATGTCCACCACGACGGGCATTGAGCCCGCGTCTGTTTTCGGCGGCGCAGCTTAAGAAAGAACAGGATCGTTTCTTAATCGAACCACTTCCGGCGCTCCGGATCATCGTACGGAAAACGCCGGTGTGCGCGGGCCATGGCTCCTCCAATTCGGATCCGGAAATATGATACAACGGCGTCGTGTCCATCTCAATAATCCGCAGGAATAAGGCCGTTCCGGCTTCAGGGTGGAAAAGGGGGGCCCCGAAGGGCCCCCCAAGAGGAGGGGAAATGAAAAAGCTTATGAAGTGTAGAACCTAGAGAGGGAAAGAATCGTTGCGGGTTTCCGGCTTCCATTCAGCAGATCATCGGCCTAGAATGAGCGAAGGAGCATGAGATGTCCCTCTATCTCGCAGGACGAATCGAGCTCATCGAAGGAGACATCACCCGATTGGCCGTGGACGCGATCGTCAACGCGGCCAATCAAACCCTCCTCGGAGGAGGAGGCGTGGATGGCGCCATCCATCGCGCCGCCGGACCGGATTTGCTCAAAGAAACCCGCACCCTCGGAGGGTGCGAAACGGGACAAGCCAAGATCACGCGCGGATACCGCCTTCCCGCCAAGCACGTCATCCATACGGTCGGCCCGGTCTGGCGCGGCGGGACGCGCCGCGAGCCCAAGCTTCTCGCGGATTGTTACCGCAACAGCCTCGCCCTGGCCGTGAAGCACGGCTTGAAGACGATCGCCTTTCCTTCGATCTCCACGGGAGCATACGGTTATCCCATCGAGAAGGCCTCGCGCATCGCCCTGGGGACGGTGAAAGCGTTCCTGGAGAAATCCTCGCCCATCGAAAAGGCCGTTTTCTGTCTCTATGATCAAAGAGACCTTCAGATCTACGAGGATATGGCGCAGGAGATCCTCTAGGGCTTTTCTGCGACCGGCTGGAATTGTATAATTTTCCGCACGAGGCTTCCCGCAAAACGGAATCCCTATGTTGGCGAGAAGGAGAGCGCGATGAAAGACGATCCGAAGGACGCACCCCGCGTCAAAGTGACGAAAGACGGCCCGTATATCGTCACTGGAAAGGTCCCTCTAGCCGAAGAACGCGTGGTGATCGGCCGTGACGGCGAGCCGGAAAAGTGGGAGAAGGGCCGGTCATACCCCGAGAAGGAGACTTACGCCCTGTGCCGATGCGGCGCATCGAAGAATAAACCGTTCTGCGACGGAAGCCACTCCGAAGTCGCCTTCGACGGCGCGGAGACGGCCCGGCGCGGTCCCTATCTCGAAAACGTGGAAAAAACTGTTGGGCCCGGAGTCGACCTGACCTGGTCTGAGGATTTTTGCATCTCGGCGCGCTTCTGCAAAGGAGGGAAGGACGCCTGGAGCTATGCTAAGCGATCGGACCATGCCGAGGCCCGGACAAAGGCTATTGAAGAAGCCTGCAATTGCCCGTCAGGAAGCCTCGTCGCCTGGGACAAGAACACAGGGGCGGCCATCGAACCCGAATTGAAGCCCGGGATCAGCCTGATCGAGAATCCCCGTACGGGCGAGGCCGGTCCCATCTGGGTCAAGGGCGGCATCCGGATCGAATCGGCTGACGGATATGAATACGAAACGCGGAACCGGGTGACGCTTTGCGGCTGCGGCCGATCCAAGAAAAAGCCGTTCTGCGACGGGAGCCATAAGAAGGACAGGATCAAATCCAAACCTTGACTAAATCATTCTTTTAATCCGGCAATCTCCTTGTGTTAAATCTATGACAAGAGGAGGTTTTAAAATGAATATCAAGATAAAAAGGGTTCTTGGATTAGGATTTGCCTGGATCATGTTGTCCTCGCTGCCGGACGGGGCGTTTGCCGAGGAGCGTATTAATCGCCTTATCTCCATCTTGGAATCAGGAAGACCGGCCATCGGCGTCTGGACCGGAGCGCTCTCGGCGCCTCGAATCGCTAAAGTCCTCGCGACCAGCGACGCCGATTTCATCGTCGCCGATGTCGAACATGACATCTATGACTTCGGCATGCTTCACCGCTTTCTCCTCGAAGTTCAAGATTTCAGCAATCGTTATCGGACAGAACCGCGGGTCGCGCCGGTTGTTTTGGTCAAACTGGCGAACAGAGCAACGTGGGATCCCCGCTATGAAATCGCGGAATCGCTTAAAGTCGGACCCGCCATGGGGGTATGGATTCCGATGGTTGAAAACCGCGCCGACTTGGAGCGCGCCGTATCGGCTGTCCGAAACGCCGAGACGTCGGCAATGGCCGGGATCAATATTCCTAAAGAGCGCCGAGATGTGTGGCCGCTCAATCCTAAAGGCGAATTGCTCGTTGTGGCCATGATCGAAACCGAAGAGGGCGTACGGCACGCGAAAGAGATTGTCGAGACGCCTGGAGTCAGTGCGATAGAGACTGTTCACATCCCGGCCGCGGATGCCGAACGCATCCTAAAAATGTGTCAGGAACGTCGAGTCATTTCGGCGATCGATGCCTCTCCGGAGGACGTCAAGGCCAGGATGGATGCGGGCTATAAGCTGATCAGCGTCGGGTGGGATTTCGGACTCTTACAGAAAGGGCTCAGCGAGACAATCAAGGCAATGCGTTCGGCGATGAAAAAGAATCCGTAGTCTCGGAGCTCTACGAATTCTGGGCGGGAAGCGCCGAAGAGCCCGAAACGCCTCCTCATCTTCTTAGTGATATCATCCCCCTGCCCCCCATTAATAGGGGGGATTTGTCGGCGTTTCGGGAAAGGAACGGAGAGAGGGGGATTCGAATAATCCTGTCAGCCTGCCCGTTGGCTCGGTTTCTCGGGGAAATCGACCGACAGCAAGAGACATCATTGGCCGCTAAAAGGCCGATATTGTTACATTTTTAGGGACATCGTATGGCCAGCCTTTCGGCCCGGCGGATCATCCAACCGGGTTTTGATCCCGGCGAATCGAAAAGCTTCCTTAGTTCGTTTATAATAACGAACAGCAAGGAGGGACCATGAGACACGCATTTTTATTGGGAATCGTGGTCTTCGCCGCCGTGTCGCTGCTTGGCGCAAGCCAAGAGGTTCAGTACAAGACAAT
>Ga0315277_10003695_pt1 | contig 20700 bp, 23 predicted proteins | sample YL17G05_15_MG_FD_203695 | JGI IMG/M metagenome (GOLD analysis project Ga0315277, IMG submission 203695) | Sediment microbial communities from Yellowstone Lake, YNP, Wyoming, USA - YL17G05_15 | ecosystem: Environmental > Aquatic > Freshwater > Lake > Sediment | place: USA: Wyoming | collected... | reverse complement strand
AAGGCGGACGTCGAAATGGCAGACCGGTCGCTCGACGAAGACGTCCAGAGATTCTGCGACTCGCATGCCCTCCGGTTTCTCAAGACCAGCGCCAAGACCGGCAAGAACGTGAAGGAGGCCATCAGTTACCTGGCGAGGGAGATGGTGACGGATGAGGAGCAGGGAAGGACCTCGTCGCCGCTTGAGTCTCCAATGATCGCCTCCCGCTCGCCTCCGAGGGGGCGAACCGTCTGACGTCCCGCCATAGCGCTTTCCGAGAAGCTGTGCTTGGTGGCGTCCATTCCCGCCAATGTCACTCATCCTCAACTGTGCGTGACTCTGTTCGAGAGGACATCTGGAAAAATGAGACCGTCCACAATTAGAAAGGATGGTCTCGTTGTGGAAGGATGCTTGCGTGACAAGACGTGAACCTACTGAAGTAGATTGCGGTTGCGGACGTATCTGATGTCTGCCAGCACATCTCATCATGAAGGAGAGGGATAGCGGGTGAACCGACCATCGATCCGATATGGAGACCCAGGCCAGAACCTCGCCATGCAGAAAGGCTTTATCGGGTAGAGACGCCTCCTCGTCCTCGCATGTCATTCGTCATCCAGACACAGGTGCTCCTGCCCAACCGCCCTGGCGAGCTCGAGAAGCTTTCCCGCGCAATCGCCGAGGCCGGCGTGAACATGCACGCAATCATGATGCGCGATGATATCGGCGGATCCACCGTGCGAATCGTCCTCGACAAGCCCAAGGTCGCGAGGGACGCTCTGGTCAAACACAACCTCGCCGTGACGGAGTCGAAGCTCGTCGGGGTCCTGGTCGCCGATCAGCCCGGTGAGTTCTGGAAAGTCTCGGCCGCGCTCGCCGCGCACGGCGCAAACATCCAATACTCCTACACCGCCGCAAAACCCGTTCGCGGGAAGGTCGTGGTCCTTATTGCTATCGGGGGAGTGCCGCCGGAACGCGGCGTCGATATACTCCAGAAGGAGGGCTTCGAGTGTGTTGATCACGCAACGCTGATTTCCGCGACGTCGGAAGCCAAGTCATGACGGTCAGATGTCGCGCGACCAGGAATTGAAATGACACGAAAAATCATCGCGAGATTCCAAATCGTTATGTCCAAACGAATCCATGGATGCGACTCTAACCTTGCTTGCTGTTCCTTCTCAATTCCTCCCTGAAGCTCTTGGATGCTCGCTCGGTCGCAACGGTGATCGTAACCGGCGGCAGTCCCTTGACATGATTCCTCAGGAATGTCTCTGTCCTCTTCTGATCCTTCTTCCAGCACTCCCTCAGCCACGTCCCCACAGCCCTCTGAACCCAGAACTCGTCGTCGTAGAGGAGCTTCTCCAGCAGCCTGAGTGGTTTGTCCAACTCCCTCGCGCTCACGAACTCGCTGAGTGCATAGGTGGACGCCCGCCGCCGCCAGAAGTGCTCGGCTCTAGTCCATTTGATCAAATCCTTGAACTTGACGGGATGCGAGTGCACATACTCGCTGACCGGACCTGAGGCGAGGCCGTCGCTGAGCGCCCAGCCAATCGCCTGATCCACCATCTTGTCCATCAGCTTCCAAGAGGACTCGTCCAGCACCGCCTCGTTTCTGCTGAGGATGCCAATCGCGAAAGCCTTCTCCTCCCAAGTGCCGCCAGACCACAAGCCCTTCGCCAGCACATTCACTTCAGAGGTTTTGAGTTCTGATTGCCTGCTCCTGAATTCCTTGTGCATGTCTCTGAATTGCGGGGTCGAGAGGCCGAGCACGGGATAGGGCGACCCGATGTAGGCCTGCATCTTGGGATCGCCGCCGGGCTTTCCGAGCGCCTTGAGGCGCGAGACGATCCACGCCCTCTCCGCCTTCACATTGACTGCCATGGGACGGGGAACTGAGCGAGATTATCTAACCGTTGCGCCCGATCATATCCAAGATGAAGGTCAATGACTCCGCCGTGTCCACCCTGTAGTTGTCGTTTGTCGACTTGCACGGCGCATCTCCCCAGACAGTGAGAGCCACTATCGTTTCGAGTCCCGCCGCGTCCGTGTACAGCGTCGGCCCTCCGGAATCACCGTAGCACGTCCCGCCATAGCCCAGGTGCGGGTTCCCGGACATATACAGCCAGGCGTCGTGCAGAGACCTGAACCCGGAGATGGAGGACCACCTCGCGTCAGGTCCCGGATAGGCCTTCCTGTTCGCCGGCATGCTCTCGTCCGTGCCGTAACCGACGTTGATGAACCTCGCGTCCTTGAGTAAGCCCTGCGCATCGAGCGCGTTGAGATATCCCTCTGCGGGAAGAACGCCTGGAACCACGTCAATGACGGGTTCCTTGAGCACGAGGACTCCTCCAGTCCCCAGGAAGGCGAGCGGACAAATCAAAGTATCGTCGGGATGTTGGATCGCTCGTTTCGACTTCTTTCTTGCGGGGGCAATGCATCCTCTCTGCCTTTGCCCTCCGAGTCAACAGTCGAAGAGCCACCAGGGAGATTTGAACTCCCGACCCGCTGCTTACAAGGCAGCTGCTCTGGCCAGCTGAGCTATGGTGGCACCGTCGGCTCATACGACCGGCGATATAAAACCCTAGCCGGTGACGGTACGCGGCCGCTCTAGACCTTAGACGGATTCGACCTCGGTTTCATTCCTCTCTCTGGCGGCTGCTTGGTGGTGGTGCTGTTGTAGAAACCCTTCTTGATGACCTCCACCAGCGTCATGTACACCACGATCATGCCCAGCAGCACCAGCAGGAACGCCCAAGGCAGGGGCTTGAACCCGAATAGTTCGCCGAGGGGCGTGTACGGTATGATCCAGGCAAGAGCGACGACTCCGATGCTCGTCACAGTGAGTATCCTGCTCGGCCTGCTCTTGTAAAACGGGATCCTCCGAGTTCGTATGACGAATATGATGAGCGTCTGCGTCGACAGCGACTCGACGAACCAGGCGGTCTGGAACAGAGACGCGTCCAACACGCGGGGTTCCTGCAGCGTGAAGTACGCGATCATCGTGAAGAATGTGAGGAAGTCGAACACCGAGCTTATCGGGCCGAATGTGAGCATGAATTTCCGTATGAACTTGATGTCCCATTTGCGGGGCTTCTCCAAGTATTCCTGGTCTACGTTGTCCGTCGGTATGCCCAGTTCCGACATGTCGTAGAGCAGGTTGTTCAGCAGGATCTGGATCGGCAGCATCGGGAGGAACGGGAGGAACACCGCCGCGCCAGCCGCGCTGAACATGTTGCCGAAGTTCGAACTCGTTCCCATCATCACGTACTTCATCGTGTTCCCGAACGTCTTCCTCCCCTCGAAGACACCCTCCGCGAGCACCCTGAGGTCCTTTTTCAAGAGGATGATGTCCGCGGATTCCTTCGCGACGTCGACGGCGGTGTCGACGGATATGCCGACATCAGACGTCTTGAGCGAGGGAGCGTCGTTGATCCCGTCTCCCAGGAATCCGACGACATGCCCGTTCTTCTTCAGTATGCCGATTATCCTGTTCTTCATGTCCGGCGTCAGCCGCGTGAAGACGTTGCTCTTCTCGACGACCTCGGCGAGCTTCTCGTCAGTCATCTCGGCTATCTCGTGCCCCGTCGCGACGCCCTTAGGCCTGAAGCCGAGGCTGTGGCACACCATCGCCGTCACTAGCTCGTTGTCGCCGGTGAGTATCTTGAGCTCGATCCCCGCACGTCCAAGGAGGTTGAGCGCCTCCTTGGCCGATTCCCTCGGCGGATCGAGGAAAGCCCCGAACCCGAGAAACACCATGTCCGTTTCGTCCGCGGGCGTGTAAAGGGACTTGTCCGCAGCGACGCGCTTGTACGCGACCCCGAGGACCCTGAAACCCTGGAAGCTGAGCTCGTAGTAGACCTCCTCCATCTTCATCCTCAGATCTGATGTGGAGTCACTGACTTGGTCGCGTAGCTCGACGCGAGTGCACACCTTGAATATCTCCTCGGGCGCGCCCTTCGTCACGATGTACCTCTGCCCCTCGAACTCCACGACGACCGAGATTCGCCTCCGCTTGAAATCGAACGGTATCTCGTCGATCTTCTTGTACGCCTTCAGGTCGACCTCCTCGTGCTCGAGGATCGCGGCATCCAGTGGAGACTTGAGCCCGGTCTGGAAACGGCTGTTGATGTAGGAGAAGAGGAGGACCTTCTCGTCCTCTGCATTTTCCAGATTGGGATGGCGGATGAGCTTAATCTTGTTCTCGGTGAGAGTGCCCGTCTTGTCGGCGCAAAGCACGTCCATGCTCCCGAAGTCCTGTATCGAAGCGAGTCGCTTCACGATGACATCCTTCTTCGACATGGCGACCGCGCCCTTGGATAGGTTGACCGTGAGAATCATCGGCAGGAGCTCGGGTGTCAGGCCGACCGCGAGGGCGACCGCAAAAAGGAGCGACTCCAGCATGTCCTTCTTCAGGAGCGCGAGGACGAGGAACACGAACATCACGAGGGCGAACGTCACCTCCATGATCAGGACGCCGAACTGCTTGAGCCCCTTGCCCGACTCCGACACAGGGGCGCGGGGCAGTAGCTTCTGAGCGATGCCCCCATACTCAGTCGACGTCCCGGTCTTCGTAACGATCGCGGTGGCGGTGCCGCTCACAACCGAAGTGCCGAGGAACACATAGTTCCACCATCCGGTAATCTCGTCCGCCGGTTTCGGGATCGCCTCGGCCGACTTCTCCACAGGGAACGATTCCCCCGTGAGTGCCGACTCGTTGATGTGAAAGTCTCTTGCAGTGACGAGTCTCGAGTCCGCGGGAACCATGTCTCCTGCGGAAAGGAAGATGACATCTCCAGGGACTATCTCGGAGAGTTTGCATTCCTTCTTGACCCCGTCCCGCAACACCGTGGCGGTTGTCGTGATTCTCTCCGTGAGCTTCTCCGCGGCCTTGTTGGCTTTCCTCTCCTGGTAGAAGTTGAGAGAGACGCTGAGCAACACCATTGTGAAGATCAATGCGGAGTTGACCCTCTCGCCAAGGAATCCCGATATGAACCCGGCCAGCAGCAGTATTATGACCAGGGGATTCCTGAAAAGGCTCGCGAACTCGGCGACGGCCGTCCTCTTCTTCTTCCTCATGATGACATTCGGGCCGTACGTCTCGAGGCGCTTCTCGACGTCCTGCGCGGACAGTCCCTCGATCGACGTCTCCATCTTCGAGGGCACGAACTCTGGAGGAATCGTGAGGAACGACTTCGCGCTCTGCGACGGCTTGATTATATGATTGCCCTGTCTCGTGATTAGTCCCCCGTCCGCGCTGCTACTAGAATGTTCTCCAATCCATCATGGGATGTCAGGATGCGATTCGCGCCGATTCCGGAGCGCGAGAAGGCCACGCTCCTGCGGCCAGAGGCCCGTGAGCTTGCCCGCCGCTCACCCATCTGTATGAAGCCGATCAAGAAAGCAACCAGCGCCAACCGCAAGGTTCATTCGATCCACCGGCCCGCGTGCCTTTGATATCCTGAGCACTGCGCTCTGGCAGCCACTTGAAACCGGGCATTGCCTGAGGCACTATTTAGGTTTCACCCTCCACACAATCGCTGGCCCGGAGCCGCACGTAGTCCCACGTCTGACCTTCGGACATGAGAGCCGGCCGAACGACCTTGACGAACCTCCCGGCTAGTCTTCCTTTTTTTCGGAATCACTCGTCACCAAAGATATATAAACGAACCTCCCGCTAACGGACTCGATTCCTATGGTCGCCTGTCCGACGTGCGGTGGCGAGCTTGAGTACATCGCCCAATACGACCGCTCTTACTGCTATACGTGCAAGAAGTATGCGCCCAAGGAATTGGGGAAATCCGCGGAGCCGGCAGCAGCCACGCCGATACCATGCCCGACGTGCGGCAGGAATCTCACGTTCATTCCAGAGTATGACCGCTACTACTGCTACTCCTGCAACAAGTACGCGCCCAAGGGCATCGAGAAGCCGCCGGCCGAGCAGAAGCCTGCCGAGGAGAAGACTCCCGACGAGAAGCTCTGTCCAACGTGCGGCAAGCCGCTCCAGTACGTCGAGGCTTACGGGCGGTGGTATTGTTATTCCTGCAAGAAGTACGCGCCGAAGGAAGAGGAGAAACCGCCGGAGGCCGTAACGTTCGCCCCCGCGGTTGTCCCGGAGGAGAAGCCCGCGGCCGAAATGCCGCCAGCCGAAGCACCCGTCGAAGTCACCCCGCCTGTGGCCGCAAAGGTCGAGGAGGCCCCCGTGGAATCGCCAAAGGAAGAGGCGCCACCCACAATCACGCCTGTTCCCGAAGCGGCAGCGCCAGCGGAGGCGGCTCCTGCACCGGCTCCAGCCGCACCGGTCCCTGAATCAGCGCCGGCGGAAAGACCGCCTCTCGAGAAGAGGGCGATCGAGACGGGCAAGAAATCATACCTGGTGAGCCTCTGCCAGGCGTATGGACTCGATTCGTCCGGCAACAGGTCAGTCCTGAAGCAGCGCCTCCTGGATTACATGACCACGCAGGGATTGATCCCGAAAGAGGAGGAAGAGGAGGAGGGAGTGCCTGCTGAGGTCGCTCCGACGGTGACCGAGAAACCGCCAGAAATCATCGTTCCTCCTGAGAAGCCTGCGGAATTGCCGGTGGCAGAGGAGAAACCGCAAGAAGTTCAAGCGGCCGCAGAGAAGCCGCCGGAGGCGGCGGTGCCCGTCATTGCTCCTCCTGTTGCAGAGAGACCTCCAGAGGCCGCCGCAGCTCCGGAAAAAACCCCGGAAATGCCGAAACCCGCCGTTACAGCGGTCGAAGCCCCGCCAGTCGAGAAAATCCCGGAGAAGCCGCCTGAGGTGGCTCCCACCCCGGAGGCTCCGGCACCACAGCCGAAGCTGATCGTCGTCAAGGCGATCAGCCCGTGCCCGACATGCGGCAGGGAGCTGACATTCATCAAGACCTACAACAGGTACTACTGCTACAACTGCAGGAAGTACGCGCCTGAGGAGGCCAAGGCCGCACCCGCGAAACCGGCGGCTCCAAAGCCTGCCGCGCCTGCGCCCATCGTGGCAAAGCCGGCGGTCCGCGCGAGGCCCGTAGCGAAGGCCTGCCCCACCTGCGGCGGCGCACTGAGCTACATCAGGCAGTACAACAAGTGGTACTGCTACAACTGCAAGAAGTACGTCGCGGAGAAGCCGTCGAACCTGTGCCCGACTTGCGGCGGTCCGCTCGAGTACCTGGCGCAATACGACCGCTACTACTGCTACAATTGCAAGAAGTACGCCCCCGAGAGAGCCCCGCAGGCAGCCCCGGTCGCGATGGGAGCTCAGGTCGTCAGGGTGGAGAGGGTCGCGCCCGCGCATACGCATGGCGGGATCGGAGCCGGAGTGGGCCTCGCCGTCGTGGCGCTGGTGATGTTCATCCTGGTGCAGCTCCTCTCTTATGTTCCGGACCTGCTGGGAATGACCGTGTTCGTGATGCCGAACCAAGCCCAGATAGTATTCCTGCTCCAGTTCCTGTCGGGGCTCTTCCTCATCCTTGCAGTCATCGCCGGCCTCGTCGGGGTCAGGAAGAAGGAGAAGAAGCCGTAGAGGCCAAAGCTACTTGTGCTCTGTCGGAGTGAGCGACAGCATGGGCCACGAAAGAGGATGGCATCACAAACCCGACCCACGGAGCTACGTCTCCGCCTGGACTGAGAAGGACCTTCTCGACGGCAACGTGGTCGACTCATTCGTGGTGATATTCCGGACGACCGGGTGCTATTGGGCGCGGAGCGGCGGGTGCTCGATGTGCGGCTACGTTTTCGACACGTCGCTGGATGTCTCGGAGGACGACCTGATGCACCAGCTCAAGACGGCTGGCGAGAAGCATCAGGGGCAGCCGATCACCAAGATATTCACTTCCGGGAGCTTCTTCGACGAGCATGAAGTCCCGCCACAATTCAGGAAGGCCGTGCTCGAGGAGTTCGGCGGGAAATCGAGGAAGGTCCTGGTAGAGACCCTCGCCCCCTTCACGAAGAAGGAACTCGTTGAGGAGGCGCTGAGTTTCTGCGACAAATTCGAGGTCGCGTTCGGCCTCGAGTCGGCGACGCCCGCGGTCCTCAAGTACTCGGTGAACAAGCCGTTCGGGCTGGAGCAGCACGCAAAGGCCGCCTCGATTGTGCATGATTGCGGCGGGAGCGTCAAGACCTACCTGCTCGTCAAGCCGCCATTTCTCACGGAGAGAGAGGCCGTCGAGGATGCCGTGACCTCTGCGGAGAAAGTGGCGGACTGCTCCGATACGATTTCGTTCAACCCCGTGAACGTGCAGAGGGGCACGCTCGTCGAGAGACTGTGGCGGCGGGGGCAGTTCCGCCCGCCATGGCTGTGGTCCGTCACAGAAGTGATGACACGGACGAGAATACCCAAACCTCGCGTGATGAGCGATCCGACGGCGGCGGGATTGCCGAGGGGATCGCACAACTGCGGGAAGTGCGATGCGACCGTCGCAGCGGCGATCAAGGACTTCTCACTGGGACTCCGCGACGGCTTCGAGGGAATCACATGCGAGTGCAGAGAGCGCTGGCTTGACACGCTGGAACTCGAAGGGCCGGTGCAGGCCGGATTGGACATGGAGCGCCTATTGGGTTGGGCAGAACCCTGAACAATCGGAGGAATTTCGTCCGCGTTTGCAGTCTGCCGGGGCCATGTTGGGCGATTATTGAACGATTCCAGAGAGCGATAGCAGAAGCAGAACGTGCATCAGCATGACAAATCCATTCAAGAAGGAAAGCCCAATCGCAACCGAGACGTAAGGTCCCTTGAGCGTTGTCAGTTTGACGCACCCGATGCCGAAGAAGAGGAGGCCACAACTGATTGCCGTCAGCCACAATGTCGGCACTATCGGATTATTGGGACCGAGCCTGGATCCGGCGGCCAATGCGATTGGATAAATCAGAAGGTTGCCCGCTGAGACAATCGCCAGCGATGATGCAGGCAGGTCCCAACCCTTGAACATATTGCGTGGAATGAATTCGACGACAAGGAGTGCGACGAGGCCGGCCGCAAGGATACCCCAGAGGGTGCTCAAGCCAACATAGGAGTTGTAGTTCCACACGCAGGACGCCGTATAGCAAACGGAGCGAGAGATGAAGCGGACTTGGTATATGTCCATCCACGATAGCGCGAAGTAAACGAAGAGGAGGATGGGGACGACCACGAGGAGCCTGGCGGTTCGCTTGAGCAAAGGCCAATCCTCGTTCCACATCGCACGCTTGGAGGAGTAATTCCCCAACCATTCCATCATCTCAGCCCGTTGGGTCTCCGACGACGGAGGAAAATCGTCAGTACCGTCTTCGGTTGAGGATGAAGGGGCGGGCTTTTCCTCTGCAAGCATCGTGGCAGGTATATGTGACCCTCGATTGCTTAATATTTTTGTTCGGCGGGCGCGCCCATCGCCAATCCGCAATCTTTTTCGCTGAAATGGACATCGCCCGTTCGGGTTGCAGAATGCAGAAGTACGATGTCAGGAGAGGACGGGAGAAGAACCTGCAGACGCCACAGCTCAAAAATCTCGCGACCCAGGTCTTCGGAGGTGCGGGCGAGGAGCAGGGGAAGGTTCTCGTCTCGTTCGGCGCTCTCGCGAAGTTCACCGTCTGGCTCGATGGTAAGAGCCTCTGTGTAGAGACCCAGATGAAGACAGACGTGCCCAACGATGTCGCCTCTGACACGATCAAGAGGTACAACGTCTTCCTGGAGAGGGCAACTGGCTACACTGCAAAGGAACGGGGGAAGAAGGCGCAGGAGAAGGCGAAGAAGGGCGGCAAGTAGGCGGCGTCCCGCTTCAGGCGATACTGACAACCTTATCTACAATCGCGCTTTGGCCAGTGCTCAAAGGTAGCGCTTGAACAAGGAAGAAAAGGCAGAGCCCGGGCGCGTGCCTCGGTCCATCTATGCCAACCAAGTCGTGGGGTCTTTCGGTGGCGGCATGGCCGCGTCCTCGGTGCCCGTCTATGCCCTTCGTCTCAATGCCTCCAGCATAGACCTCGGATGGCTGCAGGCAATCCAGAACTTCTTCCCCAACGCCCTGCAGATACCCTGGGGGAAGCTCAGCGACCGCATTGGCCGCAGGACTCCGTTCATCATCGTCGGCACGTCCCTGGCGGCGGTGGCCTATCTCATGATGATCGCGTCGTCGACCGCGCTCCTCGTGATCCTCGCCGCCCTGTTCCAAGCGATCGCGACATCGGCGGTCATCCCGGCGTGGTCAGCCCTGATCGGGGAGAAGATCCCGGTAACCAAGCGAGGGAAGAGCCTCGGCAGCATTGGGCGCTGGGCTGGGCTCGCTGGCGTCGTGGGGAGCCTTGTCGCGATATTCATCGTCTCGAACGCGCCGCCAGACAGCTCTTCCATTTTCCACCTGCTTTTCCTTCCAGCGTTCGTGGCTGGGCTGGTCGCGGCACTCATCATTCTCGCGCTCCGCGAGCATAGGTCCGTGCCAAAGACCGAGGTCGGCGGCGACCCGGACAACGGGAACGGGGACGAGAAGCTGTGCGATTTCAGGTTCTTTGTCAAGACGCAGGTGTTCTACAACTTCTTCATGTCGTTCATCTGGCCGATCATGACGATCACCCAGATCACGGTGCTCAAGGCGAGCAACCTCGAGGTGGCGATACTCTCGCTGATCGGCTCCGTCGCGACCGTGGCCGTCCAGAGCCAGGTGGGGAAGCTCATGGACCGCGTCGGTCCGGTGAACATGATCAGCGCGAGCAGGTTCATGCTGGTGATCGTGCCGCTGGTCTACGGCTTCGCGACGAGCATGTACCACCTCTACGTCATGAACCTCCTCCTTGGCGTCGCTCTGGCGATCGGGAACGTGGCCTTCTCCGGCTACATCCTCGACATCGCCCCGCCACGGAAAAGGGGCGAGTACTTCGCGAACTTCAACACCGCGATAGGCTCGGTCACGTTCGTGGGGAGCCTCATCGGGGGATACATGGCCAACTACCTCATGGGCTTCTGGGGACTCTGGTACGGTCTCCTCGCGGTCTACATGGTGTCGTTCGCCGGACGGCTCGCGGGTGCGATCTGGACATTGAAGGTGAAGGAGTGCCACAATTACCCGGAGAGGATGAGGGATGTGATGCTGGACAACATACCCTTCATCCGCCCGCCGCCATAGTCAGCGCAGGCCGTACGTGAGTCTGTGATCCCCGTCTATCGGCCCCGCACCGCCGAGGATCAGGTGATCCACCGCCACGACCCCGCCTACTACGAGGAAAGTCTCCACGCCGAAGTGGTACCTGTCCTCCGTCTTGTTCTCCAGCCTCGCGAAGAAGTCGGGGCCGTCAGCCGCTAGATGGAAGTAGTGGTTCGTGAGGCAGTCCGACATCACGGAGCTGCGCGCGTGCGTCTCGTAGGGATGGTGGGGATCCTCCCGCCAAGTCCATTCCAAGCCCAACCTGATCGCAAGCAAGGGGTCCCTCACGCCGTCGAGCCGAAACCGGGCGGAGATGCCTCCAGCCAACACCTCAAAGTAGAATCCCGCGAGAGGATCGAAATCGTTCGTCCTGACGATTCTCACATCCTCGCCAGGGAAACCCGCCGAGTTCAGTCGCTCGGCAATTCGCTGCCTCAGATACGACTCGGAATCCGCGAGCCCGCCCTTCAGAACCGCCTCTTCCACCGCCTCGACGACCGCGAGCCGCGTGGCCGCCAAGATGTCCGCTGAGGTCAGCTCAGGCCTGAGCTTCGCATACGCCGCCGCGAATATGCACGCGGTCGCGACGCAACAGGCCACAACAACCGCCACGGCCTTGTGCAGCTCCCTCACGAGGGGATACTCCCGCCAACGTGTTGATAGAGCTTCCTGATGGAGCAAGCAAACCTATAAGCTACCGCCATATTGCATCCGCGGTGGCCCTCCTACCGGACTACGGCAACGCGAAGGATCCCGCGGTCAGGGCGAAGTACGCGTACCTGCAGTCGGGGATCTGCCTTGCAGGGAACGCGTTCCTTCTTTCCTCCAAGCTCTTCCTCTCAATCATCTGGGGATCGGTGGCGGTCCTTGGAGACGCGCTCAACCACACCGCCGACGTCGCGGTCTCGGTCACGATACTGCTCGCGTTCAGGTGGTCGAAGAAGGAGGCTGACAAGGAACATCCCCAAGGCCATGGACGCATAGAGCACGTCCTTGCCATCGTCGTCGCATCGATGGTCGTGACCATGGGAATCCTCATCATCCGGGAGGCATCTGAGAAGTTCAACAATCCCACGATCGAGGGCAGCGTCCTTTTCGCCGCCCTGATGGTCGCTTTCGCCTGCGTGAAAGCGATGATGGCCGCCCTCAGCTTCGCGGTAGCGAAAAGGATAGAGAGCAACGCGATTAGAGGAGACGCTTGGAACCACGCAACCGACGTCTTAATCTCCATGTCACTGGCCGCCGCAATCTTCGTCACGACGCTCAACCCCGAATACAGGATACTCGACCCCGTCTTCGGCATTATAGTGGCGTGCATCGTCATGTACGCCGGCGGTTCCCTCATCCGTGAGTCCGCGAGCGTCCTCATAGGCGAGGCGCCGCCGGAGGAGATGGTCAGGAAGGTCCGCGAGGCCGCCGTGGCGGTCAAAGGCGTCAGGGACGCGCACGATATCGTCGTCCACGACTACGCCACCAGGAAGGTGGTCTCCCTCCATGTCGTCGTCGATGAGAGCATCACCGCTCAGGAAGCGCACCGCATTGCCACGGAAGTCGAGGACAACATCCAGGAGCACACGGAATGCTTGCCGACCGCCCACATCGAGGTGACGGAGCCCAGGCTCGATCCGGATCAGATCGAGGCATTGGTGCGCACCGCCGTGGCGGCTCACAAGGCCGTCAAGGAGTGCGTGAGCGTGGAAGTCATCCCGTGTGCCGATGGCGGCGACATCGTGCTGACCGTCGCGGTGGAGGGAGACCTCAGGGTGAGGGACACGGACCGCATCCTGCGTGAGCTGGAGGGGGAAATCAAGGTCCGCCTGCCGCACTACCGCCCGATCGCGCGTGCGGTGCCTTACGGCGGGGGACCGAGACCCCCCGTTCGCCAGGGGTCCTAGAGGCCGAACAGGGCGCTGAGGCCGGCCGCAGCCTCTTCCTCAGTGACCTTCTCTTCCTCTTTCTTCTTCTCTGCTTTCTTCTCTTCCTTCTTGTCCGGCGCAGGTGCGGCCGCTGACGCGGCAGCTGGCACCGCCACGGCCTTCGCGAGGGCCTCCTCTATGTTGACTCCCTCGAGGGCCGCGGTCAATGCCTTGATCCGCGTCTCGTCCGGCTTCACGCCAGCCGCGGTGAGGATCTTCTTCAGACCGTCCTCCGTGACAGGCTTGCCGGCCGCGTGCAGCACTAGCGCGCTGTACACATATTCCATGTTTGTTACCTCCTTGAGCGTCATCCCGGACCGGGCTCAGAAGCCGCGTCCCCGGTCCCTTTCTTCTCCCCCTTCTTCCCCTTCTTCTTCTCTTCCTTGCCGCCCTCCGGCTTCGCTTCAGGCGGTTGCCCCGACGGCACACTCTTCTTCTCCGCGCTGACATCGACCGATGCGAGCGAGGCGAGCGCGAGCATGCTTGCCTTCGCCTTCGCGAGGATCAGCGGCAGCGACTGCTTCGTCAAGATGCCCGCGTTGACGGCAAGGTTGAGCGCATCGGTGTGCGCCTTGCCCAGCATCGGCCTGATCGTGCTCTTCGTCGGGTAGCCGATGTTCACGGACAGGTTGAACGCCCTCAGGCCGGCGGTCTGGAAGTCCGCCATGATCTTCGCCTCGTCGATCGCCAGGACGTCGCGTCCGTAGAACATGCCGTCCTCGTAGGCCCCCCTGAGGTCGAGGCCGACCGTCATGGGGAATATCTCGAGGCGCGTGAGCGCCTGCGCGGTGAGCCGCGGGATCTTCTCGCCCTTGGGGACGAGCAGCTTTTCCTTCTTGATCACGACCTTGCCCTTCTCTATCGCGGCGGGGATCCCCGCCTTCTGCAGGTCTCCGACCACCGGCCCGGGCTTGAACGGCGTCTCGCCCTCGTGGATCCAGATGTCATCAGGCGCGACATCCCCTCCCTTGGCGGGGGCCTTGGTCTTCGTCGACTCCATTTCCTTGAACAGCCTGAACGGGTTGATGTTGGCGGTGACGACCGCGGACTGCCCGGAGATGGCGGTCTTGAGCTTGTCGATTCCGGCCTTCTGAGTTGCCGCCTGCTCCAGCGCTATCGCGAGCAGGTTCGACTTCGTCACGCGGAGGTTGACCTTGCCCCTGAGCTTGCGCCGCATCTTCTGGAACTGCGCCGCGGGTATGCCGTGGATATTGACAATCCCGATGACCTGAGACTGGCCGAACTCCTTCACGAGCTTCTCGACCAGTTCCTTCTTGCGGGGGGATACGTGCGCCATTTCCTTCACCTCACAAGAACCTCACTGCCGGCCCCATGGTCGTCTTCAGGTAGGCGGAATGTATGTTGAACCGCCCCCGTTCGAGCTTCGTCAGCACCCTCTTGAAGAGGAAGTCCACGTTCTCCGCGATGTCCTCCGGGGTCATGTCCCTCGTGCCCACCGGGGCGTGGAACGTCCTGCGCTCCCCGCTCTTCACGCGGACGGTGTTGCGCATGGCGGTGATTGTCGGAACCGGGTCGGCGTTTGGCAGGATTGGCTTCGGCATCTTGCCGTGCGGGCCGAGGATCTGACCCATGCGCTTGCCGATCACGGGCATCAGGGGCGCCTCGGCGATGAAGAAATCGAACTTCCTCGCGAGGTCCCTCACCTTCTTCTTGTTTCCCGCGAGCTCCTCGAGTTGGTCAGGCTGGATAACGAGGTCTGCAACATCCTTAGCTTTGAAGGCTAGCTCGGCCGAACCTATTAGGCAGATCTTGATGGCCTTGCCGCGTCCCTTCGGCAGTGCGACCTCCACATCAACTCTGTTCTTTGGGACGGAGAGGTCCACGTCTCTTAGGTTGAAAGAAATCTCGACTGATTCCTTGAACTTGCGGGGCGGGGCCGATTCCAGGACTTTCTTGACCGTGTCGACCGTCCGTTTTTCTGCCGTATGCCTCGCCTCCTGTAGTACAATCGGCCAGTCTCGGCCTCCTACATGGGAGAATCGATGCAAAGAGGGTCTGGTTAATAAGCCTTGCTAATGCGTTCCGCGGTTGCGCCAGATGGATAGTCATGGTAAGGGATGAGCGCTTCTTCGGAGTTGACCCCTGATGCCATGGCCGGCATCCATATCGCGCCATCATTGGCGTCCTCCTCAATGCCGCCTAGTCGGATCGCCTCCTCGCAGTCCGTGTCCCGGTCGCCCCCGCTTCCGCCGCCGTCGGCCCCGATTTTCCGCCAATCCGGAGATGATTTCTCCACATGTGGACCTTCCGGGTCACCACGTGAAGGAATAGGGTCACCATGGTGATTTCACATTTCTCCACGTAGACTCATCTCGTCACCACCCCCGCAGGTGCTTCGCGACCCTCATTCATCGGTTCTCCACATAGACCTCCGGGGTCTACTCGGTGACCTTCCGGGTCACCGCGTGGACGTCGGAGGTCACCATGGTGACATCGCAGGTCACCACGGTGGAAGGCCAATCCTGACTCGGAAACGCAGGTCGCGATGGTGGAGGTCACGGGTCACCATGGAGACCAGTCGGGTCACCATGGTGAGATAGGGGGTCTACTTGGTGAGGAGAGAGGCGCGGATGGTGATTCGTGCCGCGCTATGGAGAAACCGGTCGGCGGGGATGTGCCGCCCTCGAAACCAAGCGATGACGAGGTTTGCTCGTTCGTTCGAGGCTCAGAAGCTCTGGCGGGACATCGCCGCGGGCATGGGCCCGTGCAGCACGAACATCCTCACCGAACATTCGCCTTGCGGACTCTCCGCCATAGAAAGACGCGATGAAAAAAAGAAGAATGAGGCCCCGTGAGGGGCCCCTTCGGTCGCATGATTTCTGTTCGGATTCCAAGGAATCCCGGTCAATGCCGCTAAGGCTTCCCCGGCGCGGGCTTGGCAACCAGGTTCTGCGCGGGCTCGACCCCGGCTTCATTGTCCGGCCTCTTCATCCTGCTCCGGATGCGCCTGAAGTTCTTTGCGGAGATGCTGTTCTTGTCGACGGCCCCGATCATCATATCGAGCTGGCTGGAGCCGATCACGTAGAGCTGCTTCAGGTCCGCCTCGTGCTCCTCGGTGATCTCCCTCAGCTCCCGCTTCTTCTGCTCCTGCTTCTCGTTCGAGGCGTTAGCCTTCCTGTGCTGTGCGAGGAGCTTCTGGTGCATCGTGTCGATGCCGAGGTTCCCCTGCATCAAAGCTGCTCTCTCGGTGACCTGGAGGTCCTCGACCTTCTCGATTGTGCCGAGGATCTGTGCCTCACTGTATCCCAGATTCTTCACCTCCTCCCCCATCAAAGATGCGCACCGCGCGCCTCATCCGAGGAGGTTAATGACGTTGGCGGGAAAATACTTCAACCCTCCCCGTTCGTGCACTGTGAAAACACTATGAATGAACTGTGAATGAACTGTTAAAACACTGTTAATGCACTCTAAATACACTCTCGCCAAGGATAGGGATGTCAGTGCTCCGAAACACCTTCTTGCGGACGCGCAGCTCCCAGAAGCTTGGACGACTTCGCCGCATCTGCACCGGAACCTCCGAGGCGAGGCAGGGGCGGCTGGAACCCCGCCGGTTGCTCATGCGGAACGCCTTCGCGCTCGCGCGTGTCCTCGCGCGGACTGCCGCCTCTGCTCTCGGACGCGGATTTACCGCCCAGCTTGGCGGTGAACCGCCTGCCGAGGGACCTCCCCACCGGCGTGAGCTTATAGACGATCATCCGCCTCGTCCCCGTATCGATGTAGGCTTTCTCGAACTCGACGCAACCCTCCTCTACCAGCTTCCTCAACTCGTTCCCGGCGTGTGTCCTGCCGATCCCGAGGGCACTGGCCATGCCCGCCTGGGTCATCTCCACAGGGAAGACGTAATCATCGCGCGAACGCGGGCAGGTCATCAGGTGCGTGATGAGCTTTACCTTTATTGTGCATTCCGCCATAGAAGTCTCCTAGCGTAATACATTGACTAGGAAGTATAAGAAAAGTTCGGAAAAGCGTTGAATTTAATGAGATAGTCTTGATATCGATAATGCCAATGAACGCGTTTCGTTGTCAAACGGAAATATTGACTGTGATAATGAGGAGGAGCACGACCATCTGTCGTCAGAGCAGTCAGTGGCGCCCTGGGCTACGCGGCGGACCGTGGCACAGAGTACCTGCAGACCGGCACGCTCGAGTGGGACTGGGGGCAGTTCGGGCTCAGGGTGGGCATAGGGGCCGCGGCGGGGGCGACGAGGGAGACACGTATCCGGCTGCCGGGAAGGCTGAAATCCCCGGACGGCATGCGATGGCGGGAACATGGATGCGTTGACTCTGGCGGGAATCGTCCAGGATTGCTTCCCCGAGGTCCGCGTGAGGAGCGTTTCACAGCTGCAGGAAGGCTGGGCCAGCTTCGTCATCGAGGTCAACGGCGAGCTGATCTTCAGGTTTCCGAAGAGGCCGGAAGTGGAGGACAACCTGAGGAAGGAGATACGGCTGATGCCCAAGCTGTCAGAACACCTCTCCTTTCGAGTTCCCTACTTCGAATATATCTGGGAAGGCGGCAAGGAATATGATGGTTGGTTCGTGGGCTACAGGAAGATCGATGGCGTTCCGATCGGCGGGTGGTGCACGAGGAAAGCGCACTCCGCCAAGATGATCCGCAACCTCGCCAGGATGCTCACCGAGATCCACCGCTTCCCTGTGAAACGCTGCCCAGAGCTCAAGCTGATCTTCTTCGGACCAAGACAGCGGAAGGACAAGCTGAAGAACCTCTACGCGCAGGTGACGGAGAAGGTCCTGCCGATCCTCAGCGCGACGGAACGGCGCAAGACAATCGACTTCTTCGAACGGCAATTGGCGGTCGCGGAGAACTTCCGCTTCAACTCGACCTTCACACATGACGATCTGAGCGGACCACACATATTGTGCGACAAAGCCAAGGATGAGATCAACGGAGTCATCGACTGGGAGGACGGCTGCATCGGGGACCCGGCGGGAGATTCCTACGGCATCCTCCAGGAATGTGGCCCATCCTTCACGAAGAAAGTGTTGGAGGAATACAAAGGGGAGCCAGACCCGGGCATTCTGCAGAGGGTCCGGCTCTATTTGAGTATCGTCCCGTTTTACGAGGTGCTGTATGGACAAGACCATGACGAGGCGACAGCCAGATTCGGACTCGAGCGGCTGCGCTCGACCATTCTGCGATGACCCGGCGCACCGCGTGGCTGAACCTATTCCTTGCTGCCCCAGCGGCTGAACATTATGATGAAGACTATCATCACGACGGTCAGCACGACGGCGACGACCATGTAGCCAATCCAGCCCATTAGGCTGATGGTGGCGAATGTCGTATCGATGCCCGCGACCTTCAGCCCGCCCATGACGACCTGGTTCCACATTAGGGCGATCACCAGCCCGAAGGCTGTGGCCATAGAGGCCGCGACAGTCTTGCGCACTTCTGCTTTTGACAGCTTCCGTTCCTCTGCCATCTTGGAGATGCCTCCTCGGCGAGAATGAGAATCGGTTCATAATAATCCTTTGCAATTCACACGGTGAGCCGCCCTCGATTTCGGCTGACCTGCATGCTCAGATCGATGAAAAGAGAAAAATAGTCGGGGTGCGCATCGGAGGTCCGGCGAAGAGCCTCAGTCAGATGGGATGGTGATCGAGCAATGGACCCGGTTCAGGTAGTCCTGCGACTGTTCATAGGCTTCAATCTGGCCCTCGGCATCGGTCTCGAGAGGCAGCTGAGCAGGAAGCCCGCGGGCTTCGGGACGTTCACCTTCGTCTCCACCGGCGCCTGCGTCATAGCGATAATGGCGGAGGAGCTCCAGCCCGACAACATGCTCCAACTTCTCGGCGGCGCTATCACGGGCATCGGTTTCCTCGGAGCAGGCTCCCTAATCAGGAGCCAGGACAGGGTCTTCGGGTTCACCACCGCCGCGCTCATATGGGCTATGGCGGCGATGGGGCTGGCCGTCGGGGTCGGATTGTTCTACCTGGCTTTCTCCTTCTATGGCGTAGTATGGGTAGTCATTATGACGGACAGGCTGCTCGAGCGGCAGGGCTTCGGTTCGCATGCGAAAGTCCTGGATATCGTCCTTGCCGAGCCCGCCACTCTTGCTGACGTCAAGGCGATCGTGCCCGTGAAATCCGCCTACTACGAGCGCTATTACTTCGATAAAGGGACGCAGGTGATGCAGTTCAAGGCGCATGTCCGAATCAAGCCTGCCGAGGTGGAGAACCTTCTTCTCAATCTTCAGAAGAATGTGATGGTCAAGAGCGTCTCTCTGGAATAGGACGCCGAATCCGACCCGGTCCATCTCGTCCGGAATCGCGTGAACATCGGTGAGGCAGTGCTCCCGCCGGGATGCCTCCCTATTTGGGTTCAACACCACCGCGGAAGGCAGATCTTAGTCAGGTTTGGGCGGGAAGGGGACTGCACCCTATGTTCAGGGCCTCGAGGCACAATTCCTTCAGGAAATCCCATCTCAGGTACGGAAGCCGGAAGGGGCGTCTCCTAGCCGCACGCCCTTGAGCTTGCACTTGTTCCCAGAAGGGGCTGTCATCCCAGATGCATCAAACGGGCACGCCTCCCTTCCAGATGACTCTCAGGTTCCACCCTCGCGGCTCGCAACTGTTAGTCGACGGAAAATCATATCATCCCTGCGGGAACAAATCGAGGATGAGCACTAATCCTGAGCCCACTACCACCACGACTCCCCATTGGCATTCTCAGTCAGTTAGGAGGCCTTCCGGAACGTACAGATACGAGTGAATCAACAAGTGATTTATACATACAAAATGCTGACCGATTTCATGAACTACAAAGAAAGGCAGAAAATCATCGCGAGTTCCCCAATCTCATTCAAGTCCTTGAGGCGGTACAATGCCGCTGCAGGGTTTCTGCACCTATTTACGGGCATCATCATGTTGGCCCTGGGTATTTTATTGGAATGGTCTCGGGACATCTACACTTTCTACGTCAAGATAAACGTCGTAAGCCCAGGACCGCCACCGATTTTCGAGGTCGTGCCAGATCCACAGATCCTGTTCACGTTGAGCTTCCTCGGAGTCCTTCTTGCCTCATTCCCCCTGATGTCTGCAATGGCTCATTTCACCATTGCCTTCCCCAAAAACAAGCAGTACAACGCGTTCCTGAAGAGTGGCATGAACCCGTATAGATGGTACGAGTACGCGTTCTCTTCCTCGGTGATGATTTTCGTCATTGGGCTGTTCCTTGTCTGGGACTTCTGGTCCTTGGTGATGATATTCGTCCTGAACGCCACAACGATGATGCTCGGATATCAGATGGAACTACTAAACCAGAAGACCGAGAAGACAAATTGGTCGCCGTTCCTGCTGGGGATGGTGACAGGTTTCGTCCCGTGGATTGTCATCTTCGCGTACTTCTCAGCCGCGATTAGCTCCTCGGATACGGCACCGCCAACATTCGTGTATCTGATACTCATAATCTACTTCGTGCTGTTCAACATATTCGCGCTCAACATGGTCCTACAATACAAGGGCGTCGGTAAGTGGAAGGACTACCTCTACGGGGAGAAGATGTACATCACCCTGAGCTTCGTCGCAAAGACATCCCTCGCTTGGATGGTCTTCACGGGCGTGTTCGCACCATTCTAAACACAACGTCTTAAGTATTTGCGCATGTATACAGGGCCCATGAAAGCCCTGACTATTGCCGACGCCCCTGAAATCATCCTGGGACTCCAGGA
>Ga0315277_10003693_pt1 | contig 20707 bp, 20 predicted proteins | sample YL17G05_15_MG_FD_203695 | JGI IMG/M metagenome (GOLD analysis project Ga0315277, IMG submission 203695) | Sediment microbial communities from Yellowstone Lake, YNP, Wyoming, USA - YL17G05_15 | ecosystem: Environmental > Aquatic > Freshwater > Lake > Sediment | place: USA: Wyoming | collected... | reverse complement strand
CAGTTTATATCTGGGGCGTGTTTGTTTAATAACAAATCATATAAATGTTATTAACTGTTGGCCTAATCAGAGATGAGGAACCGAAGAAGCAGTAGGGACCTATCAGTGGCGGTGGCGCTATCGGCCCTGATCGTGATAGGGGGCGCCCTAGGCTTCTCTTTAGTTGGATCTCCCCAAATGGCCTCGGGAAAGCTCCAGGTCATGACCTCCTTCTATCCTCTCCATTTCTTCGCCAGCCAGATCGGTGGAGAGAAGGCACAGGTGGGGCAGCTCATCCCCGACAACACCGAGCCACACGCCTGGGACCCTCGACCATCCGACATCATCCGCACGGATCGTTCCTCCATCTTCATCTACAACGGCGCGGGCTTCGAACCCTGGGCGGAAAGCTTCATCTCCTCCCTCGTCACCAGGCACATCATTGTGGACACCAGTGTCGGTCTGGTCTCTCCGTCCGGTCCTTCCCAGACGCAGATGGACCCTCATTTCTGGCTCGATCCTCTGAGCGCCGAGGTGCAGGTGGACAACATACTGGCGGGATTCTTGGAGGCCGATCCTGCGAACGCCGCCTACTACCAAGCGAACGCGGACCTCTTGAAATCCAGGCTGGATCAGCTGAACGTCGCCTTCCTTGACGGTCTGCAGAACCGAACCAAGAACGACATCATCACCACTCATGAGGGCTTCGATTACATGGCCAACCGCTACGGCTTCCAGGCGCATGCCGCCGTGGGGATAGGCGGCGATCAGCAGCCGAGCCCTGCGGACCTTGCGGCCTTGGCCGACCTGGTGAGGAACCTCGACCTGCATTACGTCTTCTCGGAGCCGATATTCTCGGACGCGGTCGTGCTCACCATCGCTTCGGAGACGGGAGCGCAGGTGCTGGTGCTCGACGGCGTGCACGGCAGGACGGGCGTGCATGCTGGCATGGACTATTTCCAGATCATGTACGAGAACCTGAGGAACCTGAGGATCGGACTGGAGGTCGGCCCTTGAGCGACAAGGTGGTGGAGATCAAGGACCTGCGGGTGCGCTTTGGGGGTCTGACCGTGCTAGAGGGCGTGACCCTGGATGTGGAGCAGGGAGATGTGGTAGGCATCGTCGGCCCCAACGGCGGCGGCAAGACCACGCTCCTGAACGCCCTTCTGGGCAACGTACCGATCACCTCGGGGAGCGTGAGGCTGTTCGGACAAGACCTGAACGAGTTCCGCGATTTCCAGAAGATCGGGTACGTGGCGCAGAACGCCATCCAGTTCGATCCTATATTCCCCGCGACCGTGAGGGAGATAGTGGCCCTGGGCTGCGTTCGGAAATCCAACCTGGGACGACTGCTCAAGGACTCGGATTGGGAGGACGTGCAGAGCGCCATCGATCTGGTTGACCTAACGAAGCTGGCCGAACGCAAGATCAGCGAACTCTCGGGCGGACAGAAGCAGCGCATCTTCATCGCTCGAGCCTTGGTGCGCAAGCCCCGGCTCCTTATCCTGGACGAGGCGGCCGCCGGTCTGGACATATGCATCCAAGACCAGTTCGTCAAGATCCTGCGGAATCTCAGGAGCCAGGAGGACATGACCATCCTCACGGTCTCGCATGATCTCTCCGGCGTCATGTGCCAGGCGAACAAGCTAGCGGTCGTCAACCGCAAGGTCTACGTGACCGACATCAACTCTTCAACCGACCCCACGCCCATCCTCCGCGAGGCCTACGGCCACCACTTCACCTTCATCTTCCATCACGACCAAAGCACCTGCGAGGGGGAGTGACATGGCCGGTTTGGAAGGCCTGTTCTGGGTGTTCCAGTACGATTTCTTCCTTCGGGCTTATCTCAGCGGCATCTTTGCCGCCCTGCTTTGTTCAATCCTGGGCGTGTTCATCGTGCTGCGACGCTCCTCGCTCATCGGAGAGGGCATCTCTCACCTTTCCTTCGGAGGCATCGCCCTGGGCCTCTTCCTGGCCATCTACCCTCTCTTCACCGCCCTTCTCCTTGCCCTCGCGGGCACGTTCATCATATACTTCCTGAACAAGCGCAAGATCGTCTACTCGGAGACGGCCATCGGTCTCATCTTCTCCTTCGGTCTCGCTCTGGGAGCGGTCTTGGCCAGCCTAGCTGGCGGTTTCAACGTCGACCTGTTCGCTTACCTTTTCGGTTCCATCCTCACCGTCTCCGCTCAGGACCTGATCTTCATCGCTGCGTTGACCGTAGCGGTGCTGGTGTTCGTGGTGGTATTCTACAAGGAGCTCATGTTCCTGACCTTCGACGAGCAGGGTGCGAGATTATCTGGCATCCCGGTGTTGAAGTTCGAGCTCGCTTTCAACATACTGGTGGCCTTGACGGTGGTCGTTTCCATCAAGATCGTCGGTTCATTGCTCGTTTCCGCCCTTCTCATCACTCCCGCGGCCTCGGCCATGCAGTTCTCCCGCTCCTTCCGGAGCACGTTGCTATCTGCCATGGTCCTCGGGCTTCTGGCGGTCGTGCTCGGCCTCATCGTCTCCTTCGCGGCCGATGTGGCGAGCGGAGGGGCGATCGTCCTCATCAGCTTGGGCATCTTCGTGGCTTGCGTGACTCTCAAGAGGCTGAAAAGGTCAGAGCAGACGAGCACGGAAGCGCCGAATTGCGAATTCGTGGATGATGGCCTTCTGCAGGGCTCTGATGAAGCGAAGAGAGAGATGGCATCGAAGAAGTGATGTGCGGCCCTTAGAGAGATCGAGGGCGGGAAGACCTAGAAACTTAACACCCCATACCCAGAGATGAAAACCCCCGCTTGCATTTTCTGTGCAACAAAGTTGACACATAATTGCAACAAAATGTGATAAACGAAGCATACTATGAGATGAAGTATCACATTAACGCCCCTTTATGCTTATCAGTGAAACGATGTTGCAAGGGCGCCACAACAAGGGTTATATATCAACAAATACACTCACTGACGGGGATTCTAAATGGGCTACGAAGAGCTGTTTCCACCAATGGATGCGAAGTGGCACGGAAATGCCACCAAGCGGTTCGCGAGCCCCTTCGTGGATAACCCGCATGACAGGATTGACGTGGACCCGATCATTTTGTCCCACGCCGCCGTGGCATGTGGATATACCATAAGGGACTTCTACGAGAAGCCTGAGCTGGGAATACACTGCGTCGGATATATTTCGCATTTGTATGACCTGCTGCCAGTGACACACTGGTTCTATTCCATGCCGTGGACAAGGGAACTGGGACTGAAGCTGCAGTACAAGGAGACGTTGCCTCCAATCTCCACCGGGCCGATCCTGAAGGAGCCGGGCGACGTCGACAAACTGCGGGTGATGGACAAGGAAGAACTGAAGAAGAACTTCACTCAGATGGAGTTCTATCGGATCTACGAGTATGTGCAGAAGAACCTGCCCATGACGCTCGTTCCGATCTCCTACGGTTTCGACCTGATCGGCGCGGCCGCCGAGTTGGTCGGAGTGGAGAACTTCATCATGTGGACCTTCACGGAGCCGGAGGCGGCCCACAAGTTGGTCAAGGCCTATACCGATACCTCTATCAACGGTGCGGCGGGCTTGGCCGACAAGTACGGTATGGCGATGCTCATCGTCGGGTCCGTGCTGGCCAACAACGATATCTTCTCCGATGAAACGGTCGAGGAGTACTCCGCCAAGATGATGAGATACTACGTCGACCAGTGCTTCAGGAAGGGCGCTGGGCCGCAGATCTTCTATCACTTGTGCGGGAACCACGAGACGGACTACAAGGTGTTTAAGGAACACCTGATCTGGTCTCCGTTCACCGTGTTCCACGTCGGCTATAAGGGCAAGAACGTCTTCCCGTCCTCCCTGCTCAAGTCGGAGTTCGGCGGAATGGCGACCCTCATGGGCTCGGTCGACACCAAGCTCATGATCAACCCCAACCCGATGGCGGTGTACAACCAAGCCAAGGAGCAGCTCCTTGCCGGCCGCGATGCGCCCAAGGGCTACATCCTAGGTAACTCGTGCGAATGCCCACCGTACTCACTGCCAGGCGACATGCTGGCACTGGTCAAGGCGGCGAGGGACTTCGGTACCTACGGGACATGGTGAGGTGAGCTAGATGGACGTCAAGACAGAAGCAGTCAAGGAAATGCTCGGCAAGAGAGGCCTCAAGGAGGCGGACGTACAGGACGTCGTCAAGAGCGCCGAATCCGCAAACAAGAAGGTCATCAACAAAGCCACCAACAGATCGCTTGCCAAGAAGGTGGTCAACAACGTGACCATCTACGCGGACTATGGCATCGAGAAGGGCATCCTCAAGTCCCACGCCAACGTGACGTCGGCTTATTCGCACCGCATGGTGCTCGGCAAGATCGTCAACTCGGGAGTGAAGACCGAGTGGACCTGCGCGGGCTGCGGGGAGCTCACCGGCTCCGGAACCGTTGAGATGACGTATATGAACGTCACCAGGAACGGTCCCGCTATCGTGTGCACGAAGTGCAACGACGCCTGGGTGGAGGAATATCTCGCCACCAAGACGCTGGCCGCTGCCGAAGGACTCTTCGAGAAGAAGAAGGCATAAACACTTCCAAGGCCGCTCACGCGGCCTTCCATTCTACTTTTCATTTTTTATTTCTCGAGCGAAGCATTTCCATCCTTCCGTTCCGCTTCGCGAAAGGTTGAATAGAATCGATGTCGTTCGGAGTGCATTCCCAGGTGACCTAGCATGAGCGAAAAGATCGGGGAGACCAACAGCCTTTGCCCACAGTGCCTCAAGACCATACCCGCCGTCAAGATCGCGGAGGACGACAAGATCTACCTGGTCAAGACCTGTCCTGAGCACGGCGAATTCAAGGTGCTCATTTGGACGGGCGTGGAGGACTACAAGGATTTGCTGCGGTACAAGGCGGAGTTCTCTCGGCCGGCCAAGTACGCGGTCAAGGAGAGCGGGGAATGTCCTCAGATCTGCGGCCTTTGCCCGGACCACCGGCAGCACACCTGCATCGTCGTGCTCGAAGTGACGAACTCCTGCAATCTCAAGTGCCCCATCTGCTTCGCCAGCGCCAACGAGAGATACCGCTTCCACCCCAGCCTGGAAGAGATCAAGAAGATGTACGAGACCATCGTTTCTGATGTGCCTCACCCGATATGCATACAGATATCAGGAGGGGAACCGACCATCCGCGACGACCTGCCGGAGATAGTGCGCATGGGAAAGAAGATGGGGGTCGATTACGTCGAATTAAACACCAACGGCGTGCGCCTCGGTCAGGACATCGAGTTTCTGAGATCCATCAAAGAGGCGGGCGTGGACTCGCTCTACTTCTCCTTCGATGGGCTGCATTCGGACATCTACATGAAGACCTGTGGCAAGGACCTGCTCGAATCAAAGCTCAGGGCCATCGAGAACTGCGCCAAGGTGGGCATGGGCATCACCCTGGTGACGGTGGTCTCGCCGAACATCAACCAGGACAAGGTAGGAGAGGTGATCCAGTTCGCGAAGAAGTGGGTCCCCACGGTCAAAGGCATACATTTCCAGCCAATGAGCTACTTCGGCCGCTATCCCATCGACCCGGACAACAAGGACCGCATCACCATTCCTGACCTCTTGCGGGAGATAGAGAAACAGACCAATGGCGAGCTGCGAGCGGACAACTTCATCCCCACCTCCTGCTCGAACGTGCACTGCGACGCCAAGTCCATGTCCGTGCTGATGGAGGATGGTTCGCTGTTCCCGTTGACGCACAGGGCCATGGGACCGCCCAAGGACACCAAGGAGATCGCCACCAAGACCAGGAAGGAGGTGTCCGATCTCTGGCGGTTCATCGACGAGCAGATGGGCGAACCGGAAACGGAAGAGAACACTTGGGGCAGTTTCATCGAGCGGGCCAAGACCAGCTATCTGACCGTGAGCACCATGGCCTTCCAGGACGCCTGGACCGTGGAGACGGAAAGGCTGTGCAACTGCTGCATTCATACCGTGACGCCGGACGGCAGACTGATACCATTCTGCCTCTTCAACATCAACTCCAAGGACGGGCGCACGCTCTACCGGCACGAGATCTGGTCCAAGTACGGGAAGAAGGGTTGAAGGACAAACAGGACATCAGCGCGAGGGCTTCTTGCCCACGCTCTTGTAGTAGTTGTCGATGATGCTGTTCATGTAGTTGGAGACATTGCGCTGACCCAGCTCCGTAGGGACGATCGGTCCGTGCAGAGGGAACTCCAGGTCGCAGCGGAGGCAACGGGCCTTCTCGCAGCTGAACGCCGCCGCCTTGCAGCCAACGCAAGCGATCGCCCGGGACTGGAACAACGAGAACTCGAGGCCGCAGCGCGGGCATTTGATCTTCTGCGTGGTCTTCATCAGCTTCGGCGTTACGCCCATCTGCCTCATATGCTCAGTCAGTGGCATGCTTACCCTCAGCATTGAACGGTTTGCTCGTACTTAAATGCTTTCTGGAGCTTCCTGGATAGGCTGGAAACCATCACTCAAGCTCCGTTCGGCGGGGCTCCATGTCCGGAGCGAAGATCACCGGCCAACGCAGGAACGGTCTGAAAGGATGGGAGGAGAAATCCTCCGTCTCTCGAAGCCCATCCACGATCTGCTCCAATCGCGATTCGTGGAAGGCCACGAGCATTTCCTGCTCCTGCACCAGGCCAAAGGTGCGGTCGCCCACGCAGGGCAGATCGACGAACAGGTTCTTCTCCTGGAAGGCGTGCGCGATGGAGGAGCAGAGCGAGGATTGACCGGTGATCACGCTGCGCACCTCCTCCCCCGCCCAGAATGCGTAGGCGACGATCAGCCTGAGCGCCTGTGCCGGTGTCACATACATCACCACCACTTCCGGGTCCATTGGCGTCAGTTCCAGAGGGGCCATCACCAGGGCATCGAAGCGCTTGCCCTCCGCGCCGATGACACCCATCATGTCCTGGATGTGCTTTCCTGCCTCAACATCCTTGGCGTACCGCCATGCCACCTCGCCTTCGCTCAGCCGGCGAGGTGACTTGATAAGGCCAGTGCAAGCGGAGCCCCAAACGCACTTCACGCCTTCCGCAGAGGCGCCGACCACTCCCTCCTCTCTATAGTAGCGCGCCCAAGCGGCCATCTGACAGGGGGCGGTGTTCTGCAGCTGCCTCAGTCCCTTGATCCTGCTGAGCTCGCCCGCGCTCGCCAGCAGCTTGACCGCCACCGGTGAAGTGGGCAGGTTGGTGTACTTCTTCAGCTCTAATGAGGCCTTCTTCCAATCCCTGCCAGCCATGAGGCGGTAATCCACGGGCAGGCTATTTACCGTTTCTCAAAGTCACGGGAAGAGGACGTTCGATGCCGTTCCGGGCGAAGCTTCAGGCAAGAGAAGACTTAAGTCGCGCCCTTCCGTTTTCCGAGCAGTGAATCCGTTCAAGCGGCTGACCATCGCTCTGGCGCGCACCCGGCTATCTTCAACAAAGATAGACGAGGGTTCGCAGCATCCCCTGGAGGATTGGATATTGTCCAGGGTGGCGGCGGAGGCGCGAGCGTCCAAAGGCCTCCGGCAGGTCATCGGTACTCCCAGACCGGAGGAGGTCGACCGTAGGATGCTGCGCGAGTACCAGCTGCACATGTTCCGCAAACAGATGCGCTACACCGGAGAGAACAGCCCTTTCTACCAGCGTCGGTGGAAGGAGATAGGATTGAAGCCAGAGGACATACGCAGCTACGACGACCTATGCAAGGTTCCGGTGACCGAACCGAAGGACCTGGCCGAATCCCCATTCGAGTTCCTGTGCGTTTCGCAGACCAAGGTCATGCGAGCCTTCTCGACCTCGGGAACGAGCGGAATGCGCAAGCGAATGTTCTACACCCGCAACGACATCTTGAACACCATCGACCCCATCGCGGCGGCGCTGAAGAACGTGGGCATGCGCCAGAACGACACCCTCCAGATAATGTTCCCCACGGTGGCGGCCTGGGATCCAGGGCTTATGCTCGAAGGGGCGTGCAAGGTGGCTGGCCTGAAAGCGGTCAACTGCAGCAGCATCAACGTGGAAGAGCAGCTGCGGTTGATGAGGGAGAATCGCACCACCATAATGATCGGCCTCACGTCCTTCATCCACCGCCTGACGCTGCTCGCTCGGGAGAAGCACGATCTACGCTCCTTCGGCATCAAGGCGCTCATATTGTCCGCGGAACCGTTGCCGCAGGTCATGCGCCGGGAGCTGGAAGAGGCTTGGGGCTGCAAGGCCCTTAGCCAATACGGCATGACGGAGATGGGGCTGGCGACCACCATCGAATGCCAGGCCCAGGACGGGCTGCACATCAACGAGGCGGGCTTCCTGGCGGAGGTCATCGACCCGGTCACCGGAGAGCACGTCGGCAACCGCAAGGAAGGCGAACTGGTGTGGACCAGCCTGATGTTCGAAGGCTCGCCCTTGTTGCGCTATCGCGCCAACGACATCACCTCACCCATCGAACCGCCCTGCGGATGCGGCTTCCAGGCGGTGGGCAAGATCGGGGCCATCCGCGGCCGGACGGACATGCAGACCAAGGTGGGCCTCGGGGAGAAGGTCTTCCCTCTGCTTTTCGACGAGGCCGTGCTGGGGGTGAGGGGAGTGCTTGGCTACCACCTGATCATCGAGAAGGAGGGGTACAAGGACCGGCTGCGCTTCCAGGTCGAGTACATAGGTGACGCGAACGAGGGCAGGCGTTCGGTCGAGGATGCGCTCCATTCCCTGGACGAGATCAAGTCCGGGTTCGAGAACGACCTGCTCGCTCCCATCGAAGTGGAGATCCAGCCCCCCGATCAGGAAGGGTGGGTGCCCAAGACCCGGACCATCATCGACAACCGAAAGCAGTACGGATAGGGAGAGCGCGAGGCCGCTTGTGCAGCCAAGAAGCCTTAATAGCGATGAGACAGCGCCTTGGTCCAGGCCGGATGATTCCAGGGATCAGTGATCGATCAGAACAATCGTTTGGTTCTTGCTGCGATCGGGCGATGAAAGCGGGTCGATCGGCATCCCTGCGAAAGTCTCTTTTAGCAGATGGGGGGTGAGGAGACCGATGAAGGTCGGGGTGATATCGGTCCAGGGGGCATTCCCAGAGCACCTGGCCGCGACGAGGCAGGCCATGCTCTCTCTGGGTCTGAGAGGAAGGGCGGTGGCGGTGAGGCGCAAGAGCGACCTGGACGGCTCAGATGCCATCATCATCCCCGGCGGCGAGAGCACGGCCATCTCCCGGCTGCTGGTGCGGTTCGGACTGCACGAACGGATCGTGGACATGGCCAAGGCGGGAACGCCCATCATGGGAACGTGCGCCGGCCTGGTGCTCCTGGCCAAGGAAGGCGATGAAGAGGTGGAGAGGACCGGCACCGCCCTCTTGGGCCTGATGGACATGGCCGTGGACCGGAACGCCTTCGGCCGGCAACGCGAGTCATTCGAGTCGCCGTTGGACATCAAAGGTCTCGATTCACCTTTCCCTGGAGTGTTCATTCGCGCCCCCGTGATACGGAAGATATGGGGCGAATGCGAGGAGATGTGCCGCCACAACGGAGGGGTGGTCATGGCCAGGCAGGGGAAGATCATCGCCTTGTCCTTCCATCCCGAGCTATCGCGCGATCTGCGCATGCACCAGATGTTGCTGGCGATGGCATGAACCGCTGATTGGATATGACAGTGCGCGTTCGGGCCTTATGACTTGACGGCTCTGATGATCGCTTCCAATTTTCCGCTGAACTGGCCGTCCTCGACGACGGTGCCCGTGACGATGATGTCCGCCCCCGCCTTCTTCAGGGCCGCTGCCTGTTCCGGGCTTCTGATGCCCCCACCCACGATGACCGGTATCTTCAGCTTCGACTTCACGGCCGCCACCATCTCTGATGGAACTGGCTCTGGGGCTCCGCTGCCTGCTTCATAATAAACAAGCTCCATGCCCATGAACTGCGCCGCCAGGCCATAGGCCACCGCGGCCTGCAGGTCGTTGCGCTTGATGACGTCCGCCTCCCCCACCTCGCCGACCTTCATCCCTGGCTCGACGACCACATAGCCCATGGAGATGGTCTCCAGATCCAGCTTGGCGATGATAGGTGCTCCGGTCACTTGTTCCCCGATCACGTTCCGGCGGTTGCGGGAGTTGAGCATGCTCATGAAGTAGATGGCGTCGCTATGTCGCGAGATGGCGTGGGCGCCCGAAGGGAAGTAGATCACTGGTACGTTGATGCGCTTCTTGATCGCCAGGATCGTTTGGTCCAGATTCTCCTGAGTGACATCCGTGGAACCCCCGACCATGATGGCGTCCGTGCCCGCCTTCTCTGCCGCGGCCGCGATCTCGCCTGCTCTCTCATAGTCCTGCTTGGCGGGGTCGATCAGGGTCATGTGCAGCGTATGGTGGGCTGCCAGTCTTTCCCGGATGTACGCCTTAACGTTCATGTGATCCCTCCGATGAGGAACGAGACCATGGCGGCTAGCATACCGATCTTGGCCCAGGTCTGGCCCCTCTTCGGGTTCTGGAAATGAACTATGGATGAGTATATAAATATTGCATCTGCCACCAGGACCGTGGCCAGGTACCAGATGCCGAACACCCCGACTAGATAGGGTTCGGGGGACATCGCCACCGCGGCTAGGAATGCAGCGCTTCCCACCACGCCCGCCCGCTTCTTGCCCAATCGTTTGGGAAGGGTCGCTCGGTCATAGTCCCCCTCCATGTCCTGGATGTCTTTGACGATCTCCCGCCCCAACGTGGCCAGGAAGGCCATGGCGGCGATGGCGACGGTCCGGTCCAGTCCTCCCACGATCGCACCGCCTAGCAGGAACAGGGCTCCGGTCAGCCAGGCGATGGACAGATTGCCGGCGAGGCCACGTTTCTTGGTGGCGAGCTCGTACCCCAGCATGATGACGATGGCGGAGACCACGATAGCGATGGAAACGAGATCCAGGAGCAAGGAGAGCGCGAGAGATACGACGAAGGCTCCGGCCGAAAGGCGGAGCGCGGTGACCGGTCTCATGCGACCTGAGGGCAATGGGCGTTCGGGATGAGCCACCCGATCCACTTCCCTGTCCAGATAATCGTTGAGCGCGTTGCCGCCGGCCACGAAGGCGAAAACCACGCCGGAGGCAATGAGCACCTTCTCCCATTGGCTGGTCATGCCCGTGCCGGCGGCGATGAGTACCGCCAGGACCAGGCCGACCACGCCCATAGCGCAATTGCCCAATCGAAATATCTGGGCGAACCGATTCACGGGCGCAAATTCGATTCCAGTGCTTTAGCTTTTGCCTGGAGGGTCGGTGGAAAACCGCTGAATGATGACCGGTTCTAAGCCAAGGTTATATAGCACGCCCTTTGATAAGGGCGAAGGAGTTCTCGTGGACCAAGCGGCCGAGATCGAGCTAGTCCGTTCCCTGGTGGCCAAGCACTTCGCCACCTACGACGTGAAGGTCAGCCTCGATGCGGTGCTGGTCCACATCACCCCCGACGTGTCAAGGCTGGAGAGGGACTTTGACGCCCTGCGCAAGGAGATGGCCGCCAAAGGTTACATCCCCATTCTGGAGTACAAGGGCGGAGAATATTCCGTAGCGGTGGTGCGAAAGCCTCCGGCCAGGAAAGGACGCAATTGGATCAATCTCGCGCTTCTGGTCGTGACCATGCTCACGACGATCATCTCTGGGGCGTATCTGTGGGCCGGATACTCTTCCAGCACCGATATGTTCACCTTCGACAACATCCTCTTTGGCACGGTCTTCTTCGCCATCCCTCTGATGGCCATCCTAGGCGTGCATGAGCTCAGCCACTACCTCATGTCCAAGCGCCACGGATTGGAAGCTTCCTTGCCTTACTTCATTCCCTCCATACCACCTCTGGGGACGTTCGGGGCGTTCATCTCCATTCGCGAGCCCATGCCCAGCAAGAAGGCGTTGGTCGACATCGGTGTGGCCGGGCCTATCGGTGGATTGCTGGTCACGATACCCGTGGCGATCATCGGCCTGTGGCTCAACGCCCAAGGCGTGCCCAATAACAGCACTCCGCCCGGCGGCTCGATAGTGATCAACTTCCCGTTCTTCTTCAACTTGCTCGCCCTGCTCGTGCCCCAGCCAGAAGGGATCATGAGCATGCATCCTTTGGCTTTCGCGGCCTGGGTAGGATTCTTCGTCACGGCCATCAACCTCCTGCCGGCCGGGCAGTTGGACGGGGGGCACGTGGCCCGCGGGCTGCTGGGCGACAGGTCCAAGTATCTCAGCCTGATCACCGTGGGCGCTCTCTTTGCGTTGGGAGTGTTCTTCTACACCGGTTGGTTGCTGTTCGCTGCCCTTATCGTATTCCTAGGCATGAAGCATCCCGCTCCGCTCAACGACGTGTCCCGGCTCGATGTGAAACGGCTGACAGTAGGGGCCGTGGCCCTGGTGATATTGGTGGGGTCGTTCGTTGCCGTGCCCATGGAGGAGATACCTATGGAACAGACGTTCGAGATGCACGTCGTGGGGCTGAACAACACCTCGGTCTCCGGAGGCCAGCATGCCTTTTTCAATATGACCTTGAGGAACACCGGCAGCGTGAACATCTCCGTGAGGATGGACGTGAACGACGTCCCTTCCACTTTCAGCGCCATCCTCTATCCCACTAATTCCAGTTCGGTCAATGCCACTGACAGCCTCTCGGTCAAGATAACGTACAAAGGCACGGCGAACGTGACCCTGGAGGTGCAGGTGCATTCCTTGGCACTGGCGGGAAAGTACGTGCTATCCGTCACAGCGGCAACGCAGGGACAGCGGACCACTCAGCGCTTCACCGTCCAGGTGATCTGAACAGACAGTAGTGCCGAGTGAGGGACCGGTGCACCCTCTGGGCGTGCTTCTGCTCCAGTCTCAGACCTACGGCGTCCTGACAACTCCAGGGCAGGACGATCCCCCCGCGCCCTCCCGGCCGCAGGACGTCGGCGATGGAAACCAGCGCCCGGCGGTGCAATTCCAGCATGGGCTCCTTCATGGTGGAGGCCGATCTCCCGTAAGGTGGGTCCGTGGCCACTGCATCCACCTTGCCGAACGTGCTCAGGACATCCCCCACGTCCACGATCTCCAGACGCTGCCACCGGGCCGCGAAATGGCGCATATTCTGGGCACAGCCATCGATCATCTCCGCTGAGAGATCGGAACCGAGGACCTTCGCTCCCATCAACGCGGCTTCGATCAGGATGCCGCCGGTGCCGCAGAAAGGGTCGAGCATGGTCTGCCCTTCGCGCACCTGGGTAAGATTGACCAAGGCCCTGGCGTAGCGAGGGTGGAGCGATATGGGCGAGAAGAAGGGGCGACTCCGTACGTGCCTGGTCTCATACTGATCGCGGTCGATGTGGCCTTCCTCGATGAAGAAATGTAGACGGTCGGAGAGAAGCACACGCACCGGGACTTCGGCCGAGACGAGGTCCACATTCCTTCCTTTGGAGAGCGCCGCCCCTATCTGCTTCGTGAGATCTCGAGCCTGCTCTGGCGTGCTCGTACCCTGGTGACGCTTCACCCGGACGCTCACGGATCCCTTCGGCAGCGGCAAACCATCGACGAACGGCTTGAGGTGCTCCCGGTCCACGGAGCCGAGGTAGCGGCCGTAGCGGTGGACCAGGGCCAACCTTCGGACGATGTCACCCCGTTCCTCATCCCCGAGCGAACAAGCCACGAACCCCGGCCCTTCCGCTACCAGCTCCGACCGTCCCGTCTCCGCCTCCAGGCATGAGATGACCTCCGCTCTCGGCAGCGAAGGGTGCTCGCCTGAAAGCTCGAACAGCGTCGCCTGGGGCCTCATTCGCTTTCCCTAAGCTCGCGGAGCTATTAAGCTCAATCGCGAATGCCTTCCTCGGAAACGCTGAAGACCGCCTCGGCCTCGGGGAGGTTCGGAGAGTCGACGAGCCGAGCGATGCGTTTCCCGCCCTTGCTCTTCCGCAGGTAAATCCTGAAGGTGGCCGCGTGCCCTACGATGTGCCCGCCTATTGGTCTAGTGGGATCCCCGAAGAACGCGTCCGGCTTGGCGGATACTTGATTGGTCACGGCCATGACGGTGTTGTTCAAATCTCCGAAGCGCAGCAGATTGTGCATGTGCTTGTTGAGCAGCTGCTGCCTCTCGGCCAATGCGCCTCTTCCCACGTACTCCGCGCGGAAGTGCGCCGTCAGCGAATCGACGATCATGAGGCGGATCGGTATGTCCTTGGCCATCTCCATGGCCTTATCCACCAGTAGCATCTGATGCGAGGAGTTGAACGCCCTCGCCACGTGTATCTTGCGCAATGTTTCCACGGGATCCAGGTCCATCGCCGTCGCGATTTGCACGATCCTCTCCGGCCGGAAGGTGTTCTCGGTGTCGATGACGATGACCTCGCCCTCCAGCCCGCCCTTGTCGAACGGCATGGTGGCGTTGACGGCCATCTGGAAGCACAGCTGCGTCTTGCCGCTGCCGAATTCCCCATAGAACTCCACGATGGCTTGGGTCTCGAAGCCGCCGCCCATGAGCTCATCCAGTGCCTTGGAGCAGGAGGTGAGCTTGCGCATGTTGCGCCGCCTCTCCAGGATCACATCGCCGGGCTCGAACCCTCCCACGTCCGCTGCTTCCTTGGCAGCGGCGATTATCTTGGTGGCGGCCGCTTCCCCGATCTCGCACGCTTCCGCGAGGTTCTTGGGCGACTCGACCGCTATGGCCATCAAATCAGTGTAGCCGGCGTCCCGCAGCCTCTCGGCCGTTGCAGGCCCAACTCCGGGCAACTCTTCGAGCTTCATCTCAGCCATCGACGCACCTGCCTTTTACCTATCCTCAGCGCACTTATAAACATGCTAGAGGGTAGGACGAAAGTGCCCGTTCTCCGAGCCTCGAGGGTCTATCACCTGGCGGGAGTATTAAATCGATTCGCTGCAGTCAGTCTCATCTTCTCCAGCAAGCGCATCAATGAAGGGGCTGGTGAAAAAGGTTTAAATCCCGCTGCCGTTTAACGGGAGAGCATGGCCAAGAAGAAGAGGAAGGAAGAGGTGGAGGCGGAGAAGTATGAGTTCAAGCCTCCAGATTTCGACGAGAAGTCCTTCCTCGTGAACGACATCAAAGGCACCAAGATGCTCATGGTGGCAGCCCTGCTGGGCATCGTTCTGGGATCGGTAGCATACTTGTTGACCGGCGTCTCGGCCCTGATAGGAGTGGTCGTCCTCTTCGCCGGTGCGTTCCTACTCAAGTATGTCCTGCAGATCTTGAGAATCGATACCGAGGGGGTGCAGATGAGAACCCTGGCCGGCAACATCGTTCTGCTTATACTGCTGGGGTTGGCCATATGGATCATGCTCCTGAATCCTCCCTTCTCCGACCACTTTGCACCAGAATTCAGAAGCAACACTCAGGACTTCCAGCACGCCGCCGAGCCGTGGGAGAAATACATCGACGCAGGTCACACTCCGATATATTCGGGGGACGGCGTCCGCATCAATATTACGGTGAGGGACAACGGCCACATCGCTCACGTCTATGTGGAAGTGCCAGGGGTCACTACTGGCCAGGTCGAGATGGATCCCAACCTGGTCTCAGGCTCGTACATCTACCAGAACACCTACACTGCGAGCGGTTCGACTGCCACGTATACATACACCATCATGGCCGTCGACGAGGCCGGCAACAGCGCCACGACGAATGGTGCTTTTGTCGTCAACCCCGTGGTCTAGTCATCTCTCCCAAGGGAGGGTACGGTCCAGGTGCCGGGACAGAGTTCGCTTCATATCGACCTTCAGCGAACCAGCGGTGTCCCGCACTTCCATTCCTGCGAGGTCCCTGAAACTGCTGCCAAGGGCGGCCTTCATCGCCTCTCCCCGCACCAGCTCGGGGGCGCGCCGATACTTGCGCTCGACCAACGCTACCCAGCGCCCGTTCTCTATATAAGGTCCGACGACCGCCTTTCCAGACCATTTCTCCAAGAACCCGACAGCGTGCCCGATCCAGACCGGCGGACCGACATGCTTCATCACCCTTGGCAGTTCTTCCGCCATGAGCTCGAACACCAAATCCACCCGACCTTCCATGGGATGGGTGCTGGTGGCGACCACGGAGAACTCCCCCGCTTCTAGCGCCGCTTGCAGACCCTCCGCCGTCTTCTTCATCTGTGGGAAGAGGTCGTCATCTATGAGCTTCGGTCGCTTGAGACTCACCACCAGCAGACCGGTTCCCCTTTTATCCATCTCTTTCTTGATCTTCGGCAGCGGCCAGGTCTTCGGTGCCCGGGGAAAGAAGAATCTGATGGACGGGCTGTCCAGGTAGGCCTTGGCCGCGTGCTGGAAGCAGGCCATCGAGTCCATGGAGACGGCAGAGGCCACGTTCCGTGAGGAGTCCACTGGATCGTAGAAGACCAAGGGTGTGTCGAACCGCTCACCTCCACCCTCGAGGTCAAGAACCTCTCCCTTCTTCCAGCTTCCCGCGGCCGCCAGAACGGAGCGGAAGTCTCCATACCTCAGGACGAGGAGCTCAACCAGGTATCCTGAGAAGCCCTGCACCTTTGCCTCAGCACCGTAAGCCCCGATGCCCTTCATGAACTGCTTGAGCAAACGCACGTCCGCCTTCTGTCTCTCAGCCAAGTGCGATTTGATATAAGTGGTATGGAAAGGGGTACGATCGACAGCGGACTTGAGACCGACGGGGCTGGAGATGCGGAAACATGGGACCAGGTCGACCTCGTACCCAGAGTAGATGCCATGGACATAGGGGTGCTCGGCGTAGCGCTCTTCTCCTCCCAGAACGCTCTTGCCGATGCCTAGGCCCACTGTTTCCAGATCCTTGCGCGAGGTGCTCTCCGGGAAAAGGACGAACACATCGATGTCGGGCGTGGAGGTGTAGGTGTCCTTCGCCACCGAACCCTGGAGGGTGGCCTCCAGAGGCAATCCGGTGTCGTTGATCGCTTCCAGCACGTGAGCGAGAAGGGTCTTGGCCGCCTTCTCCACCCGCTTTCGACGGGCAGGGGACGGAGACACCCTTCCCAATACCTCGTTCTCAATATCCATCGACCCGACCATTGGCTGCGTTGTGGATAATACTTGCTGCCGAGGGGGGACCCTCGGGCTATGACTGGATGACGGTCTAGAGAATGCGAGATAAGGTGCCTAAAGCCGGTGTGGGGGATTCAAAACAGATGTTCAGGAGGAAAGTTGAGCCACCGACCTCAGGCACCGGTTTTTCGCCTAGTAATGCACTACTATAATAAAGTATGTATCAATGCCACTATCTTTTCATGAAGGACCGCTTTCCTTCATTGATCAGCTGGACCACTTACCTCAATCCTTTTTCTGTCGTCGGGAAAGATGCAGTGCTCAAGCGACCCAGGTATCAGAGACCCAATTCCGCCGCCACATTCCTCATGCCGTCCAAGGACAGGGCCAGGAACTCCTCCAGCGGTATCTCCAGTTCCGCACAGATCGAGATGCGGGGACGGCTTACCCCCTTGGCGAAGTCCTTGGAATTGAATTTCTTCATCAAGGATCCAGGCCTCACGTCCGCCAGCTTCTTGGAAGGCATGACCAGGGCGGATGCCAGCAACAGGCCGGAGACGGCATCACAGGCGATGAGCGCCTTCTTGAGCCTGGTGTCCACCGGTACGTTGGTGTTCTCATGGTTGTGAGCCATGATGGCCTGCATTATTTCCTCGTCCACCACGCCGGTCAGAAGCTCCTGCGCCTTGATGGTGTGGTCCTCCGGGCCTTTGCAGCACTCGAAATCGATGTCATGCAGCAGGCCGACCATCTCCCAACGGTCCGCATCCTCGCTCAGTCTGGTGGCCGTCTGGCGCATGACCGCTCCCACCGCGATCATGTGCTTCACATTGTTCTCCTTGAGCACGTGCCTGCGGATCAGAGCCAATGCTTCCTCTCGACCGAGCATGACGTCCATAGACCACCCTAGGGTCTCTTAAGCGATTCGCCGGCAACTTTTTCCATTCCCAACCAGGGGAGCGGGAAGCAAGACAAGAGATTATGTCATCTATATGCGCCCTGGATCTTTCCGGGGGCAGTTGACCCTTATTCCCGAGCCTACGGTAAGTCGCATGAAATCCTCCGCCGCCACCGTGCGAACGCCCGAGCTCTCTTCCACGAAGCGGCGCTGCTTCTCCACGCCCTCATGCACCAGCTTGGAGCCGAAGTGGGTGAGCACGGCCACCTCGGGCCGGACCCGCTCAGCGAACTCGGCAGCGTCCTCGGTGGCGAGATGATACTTGACCCTTGATCCCAGTGGACGGGTTACGCACATTATGAGCACCCTCGCCCCTTGATGAGCGGATACGACATCACCGTCCAGCTCGCTGTCGCTGGCGTAGGAGATCACTCCGCTGGAAGTGGAGATGCGAAAGCCGATCCCATCCGGATCGGAGTGTTTTGTCGGCGTTGCGCGTATCATCAGTCCACCTGCCACCAGTTCCTCACCGGCCGACAATGCTCGGACCTCGCCGGCGATCCGTCTGTGGTAGGCGGACAGCACGGGACCGAAATCGCCTCGGCCTTCGATCGCGCTCACCGCCCCGGCCACCAATCCACGGTGGGAGAAGCTGCATCTGGTCATCCCTTCCACCAGCACCTCCGCGTCCACGTAGTGGTCTGGGTGAGCATGGGAGATAAGGACAGCATCGGTGGCCGCTGGATCGAGATGGGCTTCGCGCATAGCCACCACCGCTCCCGGGCCGGGGTCGATGTGCAAGTTCCCGCCGTCCTTGACGTAGATGCCGCCGGTGCGACGCACCTGGTACACCGTGGCGAACCGACCTCCGCCCGAGCCCAGGAAGATGATGGTGACCATTCCGCGACCCCGCTGTAGCCGAGGCATCGAGTAGTCGTGCCCAGACAATTAATGCTTTGCACCCTCCACCCAAAGCTGGCCTTCCAAAACTTGAATAGCGGGGAATGGCATGCGAAGCGCGGTTGTCATGTCCGACCTGCTGGTGAAGGATGCCCTGGTCCTGACGCAGAACCCGACCCGCGAAGTGCTGAGAGGCGACGTGCTGGTGCGGGACGGGAAGATCGCCCAGGTGGGCAAGGTGAATGCCTCCGCGGACAAAGTGATCGATGCCAAGGGCGACATCCTCTTGCCCGGATTCGTCAACGCCCACACCCACGTCGCCATGAGCATCATGCGGGGAGTGGCGGACGACGTTCCATTCGGCAAGTTCCTGGACAGGGTGTTCGCCGTGGACGCGAAGCGCACGGACGACGACATCCTGGCTGGTGCAAGGTTGGGATGTCTGGAGATGCTCCAGGGCGGCACGACCACCTTCGTGGACATGTACTATTCGGAGGACATCATCGCCAAAGCGGTGGAGGAGGCCGGTCTGCGAGGCGTACTATGCTGGGCCGTCCTGGATCAGGAGTTCACCACGCAGAAGGGAGTGCCGCTGGACAACTGCAAGCGCTTCCAGGCGCGCTTTCGGGACTCGGAGAGGATCATCCCTGGGATCGGGCTGCAAGGCGTCTACGTCTGCTCGAAGGAGACCTTCCTCGCCTCCAAGGAGTTCGCGGAGAGGAACGACCTCTTGCTGCATTTCCATCTCTCTGAAACGAGGGGAGAGGTGTACGAGCACAAGCGCAAGCACGGCGCTCGGCCGGCCGAGTGGCTGGAGAAGATAGGTTTCCTGAACGGGCGGTGCCTGGCGGCCCATTCCGCCTGGCTGACCATCAACGAGGTCAAGGCCCTGGCCAAGGCCGGGACGTCGGTAGCCACTTGCCCCGTTTCCAACATGAAGCTCGCCACGGGCGGCGTCGCTCCCATCCCAGAGATGCTTCAGGCGGGGGTGAACGTCTCCATCGGCACGGACGGGCCTTCGACCAACAACAGCCTGGACATGTTCGGGGAGATGAAGACACTGGCATTGCTGCAGAAATCGAATCGCTGGGACGCCACGGTGGTGAGCGCGCAACAGGCCTTGGACTTCGCCACTTTGGGTGGGGCGAGGGCCATCGGCCTGCAGTCGGAGATAGGCTCCATCGAGGTGGGCAAGCGCGCCGACCTGGTCCTTCTGCGATCCCAAGCACCGAACCTCTGCCCCGTGACCCCCGAGAACGTCGTCTCCGGCGTGGTGTATTCCGCGCACGCGGGGAACGTGCGTACGGTCATCTGTGACGGCAAGATCCTCATGCTCGACCGCCAGGTCCTCACGCTTCCCGAAGCTCAGGTAGCGTTGGAAGCAGAAGAAGCGGCCAGCGACCTTCTCGACCGGGCACGATGATGGCTCAGTTCTCAACAGCATTCCTGGACGGTGCGTCCGCGGAGGGAAACCTGAGGGTGAAGATGCATCCCTGGGGCGTGTTGTCCTCGAGCTGGACCTCGCCGCCATAGCGCTCCATGGTCTTCTTCACGATGTAGAGGCCCAGGCCGGATTGTCCCCCTTTGCCATACTTGAAGCCTTCTTGCCAGATCTTCGGTCTTACCTCAGCGGGGATGCCAACCCCTTCGTCCGCGATCCGGATCTCCCCTTCATTCTCAGGCAGCTTCCGCATGATTATTCTCACTACCGGGCTACCTGAATGCAAGATCGCATTGTTGATAAGGTTTTCCAGGACCGAGGAGAGCGCATCATCGCCGATTAAGGTCACATCCCCCTCCACCTCAAAACGGATGCCCTGGCCAATGTGGCGGCTCAATACCTCCTCCAGTACCGCCCTCACATGTATTGGCTTAAGTTCCTTGGGGGAGACGACCGACTCCACCTCTTTCATCTTCTTGATCAGGTCGACCGACTTCTCCACCGCGTTCGCCGCAGAGTCGAGGAATTTCTCGTCTTTCTTCAGGCGGTATAAGTCGATC
>Ga0315277_10003692_pt1 | contig 20708 bp, 14 predicted proteins | sample YL17G05_15_MG_FD_203695 | JGI IMG/M metagenome (GOLD analysis project Ga0315277, IMG submission 203695) | Sediment microbial communities from Yellowstone Lake, YNP, Wyoming, USA - YL17G05_15 | ecosystem: Environmental > Aquatic > Freshwater > Lake > Sediment | place: USA: Wyoming | collected... | reverse complement strand
ATCGCTTCATCCCCCATCCTGCCCGCCCCCATCCACACCGGCCAAGCGGTCACTTCACTCGTCCCCACACCGGTCACTTCACTTGTTTACAACACAAGGTTTCCGAAGCGTTGTTCGGCTGCTTCGGGCCTGAAAGTCGCGTCGTGCCTGCGGGAGCCGGGCTATTTGTGTTTGGCCGACATCCACGGGCAGCCCTCGCGTTGCGGGCAGTCGCCGCAGTTGTGCCGTTTGGCCAGCAACGGCAACACGACGTAGGAGTTGACCATAAACACGCCGACCAAGCCCAGCAGCCATCCGTTGAACGACTGCATCAGCGCCACGACGCCGGCTACCAGCGGAATGAACCAGAGCGGAACGATCACGGGGATGTGGCGCTTGAACTTCTGCGCGAAGCATTCGCGGTCGCCTTTGCGAACCAGTTTTGCCGCGATCTTGCCGTAGCCGCAGGGGCAACCGCGCGTGCCGTAGTAGGCGCAGTACGGGCACACGAAGACCATGATCCACAGCGCACCGCCCACACCGTACACGGCATAGGCCAGCGTGCCCGCCACGGCCCAGGGTGTGAGATGGAATCCCAGGGCGATCGTTGCCGCGCCCAGCAGGATCATGGCGACATACGGCAGATTGGCGGCGGCTGTTTCGCGGTTGGTGTATTCGCGCATGGCGATTGGCGATTGCGGAATTCCGACTCCCAAGTTCGGCATGCGCAGGTTTTACCGAAAGGCAGCAGCGCTGTCAGCTTCCTTATGCAGCGCAGGCGCGCACCTACGAGCGCGTGGACAAACCGCGCGACGAAGTCATCAAGCCCCACTGGATCGGCAGCGACGGCTGCGTGACCAGCAGCACCCGCACGACATTGGAATGGAAGTCAGAAGCCAGAATTCACAATAATGCTTGGGCTTTGACTCACACTTCTGTTTTGGCTGGCAACCGGGTCCGTGAGAACGCGGCTGGCGTCCCATCCTGATTGGCGGCTCGAAACTTCGACTGCAATCACCCCGGCTCAAGGCACTGGCAACATGGCGCGGTAAAAACGTCTTGGGCTTCCCGCGGTTGTTCGCAACAGCGTTTCCTCGTTGTGCCAGTTGGTGGCGGTGACCGAGGTCCAATACGGCAGGTTGAGGTTAGTGCATTCCTGCAGGGCGTGGTGCGCATAGGGTTCGCCGTACAGAACCAGCCGCGGTGAATTGCCTTCGCTCCAGATCTCCAGTGCCGGCGGCGGCGCGGCGGCCCAGGCATCCCGCAACAGGTTCAGCAGCCGGAGCGTGTGGCCCACCATGCGCGGGATTTCCGGCTGGCCGGTCTGGGCCAGGTCGTTCAGACGCGTCTGGAGGCGCTCTCTAAAGCAGGCAAACCGTGCGGCGGCTACTTGGTTCAACGAGCTGACCGGCACGAAGGGTGGCGACTGGATTGCCTTCATTTCGTCCGAGAGAACCTGCCGTGCTGCATCCAAATCCATCAGCGGTTCGGTGCCGTAGAAGAGGCCGTGTAGGACGTCATCGCGCTCCAGGGTGTAGGGCATCGCCAGTGACAGGACGGCTTCCAGCAACGCTTTCGAGCCGGCTAAAGCCTCCCCCGCCGCGTGCAGAGCGTGCGAACCGTCGTTCAAATTCGTGATCACGTCGGCGTTGACGGCCCAGAGATGCTCGCGCGCCCGGACGGGGATCGGGTTACGGACCAACTGCAAGGCGGGTGAGGTACTCCCATCGGCCGTGCCAGTGCTGTGCACGTAAAGGCTGAACCGGTAGCCCGCTCCAATCGCCACGGTGTTCGTCGCTTCTCGCGGCACGCTGCCTTGAGCCTCGTCGTTCACACCCCAGGCCGTCGCGGTGCCGTCCGCCTTGAGCGCCACGCTGACATAGGGGCCGGCGGCGATCGCCACGACATTGCTCAAACCCGCTGGCACGTTGGTGCAGCCGCCATCGTTGCGTCCCCAGGAGACCACTGTGCCGTCGGCCCGGAGGGCCAGGCTATGGAGCGAACCCGCAGCGATGGCGACCACATTGCTCAAACCTGCCGGCACATTGCATTGTTTCCAGGAGTTGTCGCCCCAGGCCCGCACCCGACCGTCGGCGGTGAGCGCCTCGCAGAAATAGGTCCCGGCCGAAATGGCCACCACGTTGGTCACATCCGCGGGCTTGGCGCCAATGTTTCTCCCCCACGACACAACGGTGCCATCGCTCTTGAGCGCCGCGCTAAATTCGGGCCCAGCCGTAATGGCGACCACATTGTTGAGGTTCGTGGGAACGTCGGACTGGCCGTAGTTCCATTCGCCGGTGCCCCAGGCAACCACCGTGCCGTTTGATCGGAGCGCCACGCTGTGGTATTTGCCGGCCGCAATCGCCACCACGTTGCTCAAACCTGCCGGGACGTTGGTCTGGCCGTAATTGTATTGATAGGGGTAACCCCAGCTCGCCACCGTGCCGTCGGCCTTGAGCGCCAGAACGTGAAAATCGCCTCCGTCAACTGCCACGACATTAGTCAGCCCCGCTGGCACGGGCAGTGGCCCGTCCCAGAGCCAGTCGTTGTATCCCCAAACCACAAAGGTGCCGTCGCTCCGCAGCGCTAGGCTGTTCAGGTAATCCGCAGCGATGGCCACCACATTGCTTAACCCCGGTGGGACACTGGTCTGCCCGTACTGGTTCGCTCCCCAAGCTACCACCGTGCCGTCGCTCCGCAGCGCTAGGCTGTGATGGCTGCCCGCAGCTACCGCTGTAACGTTGCTTAGGCCCGGAGGTACATTGGTCTGTCCTTCGTTGTTAACGCCCCAGGCGATTATCATGCCGTTCGATTGGATCGCCAGGCTATGGAAACCTCCCGCCGCTATCGCCGCTACATCGCTCAAGCCCGCCGGCACGTTAGTTTCACCATACCCACTGGTTCCCCAAGCCACAACCTTTCCGTCTGCTTTGAGCACGAGGCTGTAGTAGAAGCCGCCGCCGGCAGCCACTGCGTTTGTGATCGTCTGTCCGGCCACGGCGATCAAACCCGTGGAACAATAGGGCCAATTCGTGGTCGGCACGCCAGTGGCCTGACCGTAGTAATTGTAGCCCCAGCCAACGACGCGGCCATCCTCCCGGACCGCCAGATTATGGTCTCCGCCCGCCCCGATCGCCATGACGTTGGTTGCGCTCGCTGGACTAGTGTTCTTGCCGTACTCGCTGTCTCCCCACCCGATGACCGTCCCATCCGCGCGCAGCGCAAGACTATGTTGGAAACCGGCCGCCAAGGCTATGACGTTGCTCAATCCAACGGGAACCGTGTCACCCCACGCAGCGACCGTGCCGCCCGCCTGCAGCGCCAGGCCGTGTGACCCATTATTGAAGCCTCCGAGCGCAATGATGCCGACTTGAGCCTGTCCTTCCACGGGGATGAATTCAGCGGGAACGACCGGTCGTTCATTATGCGATTCCAGCAATTCGGTGGAAGCGGCGGTCACGCGTGGCGCGGCGAGCCCCCATTGGCGCCAAGTCTCCAGCATGGGGAAATGGTGGTCGTTGGCGTATTGCTGCTGGGTGGTGCGGACCTGGTTGGTGAAGGTGTTTAGCTTGCCTTCGTAGTGGCCGAGCAGGGCGTTATGCAGGTTCGTGTTAGCGCGCAGATTGGGGCCGCTACCGGTAAACAGCAGGTTTTGGAAGAAACTCTGGAGTTCCTGGCCGTTGGCAATGATGTTGTTCAACCGGCTCGCGGCCACGCGGCGGAAGTGGAGCGGGTTTTCCACCGCCAACTGGAGATAGGCTTGCGCGGCTACAAACCAGTCACGGGGATTGGGCACGGGCGTCGGACCCAAAGGCGGCAGGGTAAATCGGTTGGAGAGATACTGGTTCAAGTAGTTGAGGCCGCTCTCCAAAGGCCGGGCGTTGAGCTGCGTCAGTAACGCCCCGTCGGTCAGATCGGCGGGGGTAAAAGTCGCCGGGGAGCTGAGCGGATCCTTCGCGTTGCTGAAGGCCCAAGTGTAAAAGGTGTTCTCCGGCCCATCGGGAATCTGGGTGTAAATTGGGTAATCCATCGGATTGCCGTAGATCGCTTCGTAGCCCAGGGCGCCGTTGATCACGAGCACCAAGTCGCGCCGAAACCCTGCATTCAGGTAATCATACAACTCGCGTTCCAGACGATGGAGGTCGTTCTGCGTGACCAACAGATCCCGACGAATCTGGTTCACATCGCCCTGGACCTGGCCCAACTGAAGATCAATCTGGTCGAGCCGGGAGTTGAGCGTCTGGTAAATCTCGGTGAGGGATTGATCCACGCGGTCGAAGCGGTAGTCCACGTGTTCGCTGAAATCCCGGATCATATTCTTAATGTCGTCAATTCCCTCGAGGATGGCTTCGTCGGGTGACGGCCCGGAGTCAGCGAAGAGACCGAAGATTCCCAAACCGGCCGAAAACAGCGCGGCGTAGCCACCCACCATGTTCAGCCCGCCCGCCATGCTCAGCATACCGATCCCCTTCGCAACGTTCGCCAGCGAGTCACCCACGGTTTTCATGCCGTCCCCCAGGCGCGCGTCCCTGTAACTGGCCAAGCTGCTCACGACGTTGAACGAGGCGTGGGACGCCGCGATCTTCTGCGCCTGGAGCTGTCGCACCTCCGTTTCGCGCTGTAAATCGGCGGACAGCATCGGCTGATTTCCCAAATAGGCCAGAAGATCTGATCGTCGTTGGCTGATCTCCAAGCCCACGACGGTGTTTGCGGCGACAGTTTCTTGGAGGGTTTGGGTTTCCGTGGCGAACAACTCTTTCAGTTGTGACAAGGAGATTTGCAGCCCCCCGGTGGCGTTCGTCTCGCTGAACTGGAGCAGCGCCCGCAGCGTTGGGTTGTTGCTCAACGCCGGCGTGGCGTTGATGACTTCCGCGGGAGTGTTGGTCAGGGAAAGGCCGATCTCGGGAACGAGCAAACGGTCCAGCGCATCGCGAAAAGTGGAATGACCCGCCACCCGGCTGGCGCTCGCGTTTACCAGCGACTGGCGTTGGGGCAACTCCTCCTCGGTATTGAGCAGACGCTCGAAGCCGGAGTTGAGCAACTCACTCTGCTGCATGGCGGCGGGGGCGTTCAGGTGGGTCACCAGGGAGTGGATCAGGGCGAGGGTGGCCGGGTTGAAGTTTGTGCGCCCGGGAACCTGACGGAAGGCGTCGAGATAGGCCGCAAGGATTTCGTCGCGCCAACCGCTGTTCCGAATGCAGGGAGGCGCGTTGGTACGATAGCGGGCGAGGGCCTCCCGCGACACGTCGGCCAAGGCGGCTGGGTTGGCGTGGGGATTCCGGCGCTGAAGCTCAAGCAAAACGACGAGGCTGGCATCTAATTCCGGCTTCTCGTCCATTTGCCCGAGGAGGTGACCCGAATAGACCAGCCGCTGGAACTCGGCCCCGCTGACGGTCACGGTATCGTCCTGACCCGGCGCGCGTGAGGTAAAGCAAAGCGTCAGAGTCGCCACGAGGATGGTGCCGAGGACTGAGAATGAAAGGCGTCGAATCACGAATGTTGGATGGAGTCTAGTTTTCATACCTAGGATTCGGTTTGAAGGGTTTCCAGCAGACGGAGGAGAAGCGCGGGCGAAAGGGGAAGGCAGAATGAAGACGTCAATTGCACCTCGCCGGTTTCTGATACCGACAATTGCCAGCTCTCCGAAGCTGGATCAGTCGCGTGGTCTCCAAGCCGTGCGTCAGGCCAACGAGCTGAGCGTTCCAGGACTCGACGAATGTGAAGAACGAGAATCCTGCCCGAACGGATTGAACCGCTCACAAGTGGCCACAGTCTCACGTTCTTCATGGCTGGCACGGGGACACAGCATTTCGGGTGGCGGCCCGACCACCCGGTTGACCTCCGAGGGCGTCACTGTCCCCGGACCCTTCCGCGACCCTGCCGAACAAATCCCTGACTAACAAAACGACTCCACCACCCGCACGCCATGCTGTCAATGGTTATATCGGCATCGTCTCTGAATCGCGTTTTGCTGCTAATGCTCATAAGGGAGGCGCTTTCGATTTGAGCAGCGGATCGGTTGGCCGGAGGCTGCGGGGGTTCAGCACCGCGCTGGCGTTCTTCGACGGCATCCGCAGCGAACGGCTGCCGGCGAACCTGCTCCAGGCCCAGCGCGAGTTGATTCGCTCGCAGCCCGCTCGCTCACCGCTCCGCGGTTTTCACCTTCGGCGAAACTCCTTTCGCGGCCACCCTCGCCGCTCAAGTCTTCGGCGCGCACACCTACGAGCGCGTGGACAAACCCCGCGGCGAATTCTTCCACACCAACTGGACCGGCACAGGCGGCCGCGTCGCCAGCAGCACGTACACGGTGTGACCAACGCAGAACGGATTGCGGAACGCGGAATTCGGCCCGGCTGCCAGCTTGACGGCTGGGCCGTTTCCGTTGAAAGTCACGGCGTTCGAGAACTATGGTTTCCCGACGCGCCATCAAGAAATTCGCCGACGAAGTCGCCCGCAGGTTCAGACCGAAGCGGATCATCCTGTTTGGCTCCTACGCCTACGGCAAACCCACGCCCGACTCGGACGTGGACCTGTTGGTGGTCATGCCCTGCAAGGGCCGCCCGCTGGATGCCGCATTGAACGTTCGGCTGGCCGTCGAGGCCGACTTTCCGCTCGATTTGTTGGTGCGCACCCCGGCGGAAGTCCGCAAGCGAGTGCGCTGGGGGGATTGCTTCATGCAGGAAATCACTTCCAAAGGCGAGGTCCTTTATGAAGGCGCTCACGCTTGAATGGATCAACAAGGCGGAAGGAGATTTCAGCTCCTGTCTCCGGGAAGTCCGTGCCCGGCGGCATCCCAACCACGACAGCGCCTGTTTCCACGCGCAGCAATGCGTGGAGAAATACCTGAAGGCCCGGCTCCAAGAGGCCGGGCTGGCGTTTCCGAAGACGCACGACCTGCTTGAATTGCTCAAGCGTGTTCTCGCTGTCGAGCCGGCGTGGACCAGTCTCAACCCAGCGCTTACTCAGCTTGTCAGCTATGCGATCGTCTTCCGCTATCCGGGAATCTCGGCCAGCAAGGCAGACGCACGCAAAGCTCTGGCGGCCTGCCGCACGGTGCGCAAGCCCGTTCGGCAAAGCTTGGGTTTGAAGAGCTGAAACCGCGATTCCATCGCCGGCGAAAAAGGTTTAGAGCGCGGGCTTCGGCCCGCGCTTCTTGTTCTGGGCTAAGTGGGTTTGGCCGACATCCACGGGCAGCCTTCACGTTGCGGGCAGTCGCCGCAGTTGTGCCGTTTGGCCAGCAGCGGGAGCACGACGTAGGAGTTGACCACGAACGCGCCGACCAGGCCCAGCAGCCACCAGTCGATTCACGCGGAATGGACTCGCGATGTGGGCTTTGCCCTTTCCCACCGTTGCGCGCAGACCTATGCTGCCTGGGCAATGACCAGCGGACTTGATTTCAACTTTCAACCATGAATGCTCCAACAAAATCTTTTGCGTATGCTCCGGTGCTCGTCTTCTTGATTTGGTTCATCAGCTCAACGGTTGCCTTCGCTGTCAGCGCAACTGTGCCAGCACCGCACGGAACGCTTAGCGCCCGGGCGGGAGATTTGAGCATCGTGCTCTGCCAGGAAGACGCGGGTATCCGCCTGCTGAGTCTTCAGGATGCCGCGCGCGGCGAGGAGCTGTTGAGCACCAACCAGGCGCCGCTGTTCAGCCTCACGCTCCGGCAGGTCGGCGCGAAGCAGGAAGTGCGGCTTGGCGCCGACGAGGGTTGGCGGCGAACCACGCTGCGCAAAACCCGCGACGGTCTCGAAGCGCGCTGGGAAAAACCCGTTGACCCGAGCCTGGCGGGAATTGCCGTCACCGCCACGGCCCACGCAGACGAGCGGCATCATGCCTGGCGGTGGAAGCTACGCGTCGAAAACAAGAGCGCTGGCTGGAGCATCTGGCGCGTCGTCTTCCCGCAACTGGCTCTTGCGGATTTCGGCGCCAACGGGGGCGTGTTCGTCCCGCGCGGGCCGGGCGAGGTGAAGCGAAATCTTGGTGACCGGACGTTCACCTACACCGGCAAGTACACCGACGCCTGGTGCACGATGCAATTCATGGCCGCTTACAGCGACGGCGAACACCCGACGGGGCTTTATGTCGCCGTGCACGACCCCTGGGGCAGCACGAAGGAGATCGGATTGCATCGTGATCCCGGCCTCGCCAGCGTGCGGATGCGTTTCGATCATCCGGCGCCGGGCATGGGTCGGGTCGGAAACGACTTTGACTTGAGTGGCGAGGCCGTGTGGCAATTGCTGCGCGGGGACTGGTTCGATGCCGCGCAAATCTACAAGGCCTGGGCGCGCAAAGAAGCGAAGTGGTGGCCGCGCCTCACGAGCGAAGGCCGCGCCGACACGCCACAATGGATGCGCGAATTGAACGCCTGGGCCCAGACTGGTGGTGCCCCCGAAGAATGCGTAACCAAGGTGAAGGATTTTCAAAAGTTTCTCGGCGTGCCGGTCGGATTTCACTGGTACAACTGGCACCAAATTCCGTTCGACAACGACTATCCGCATTATTTCCCAACCAAACCAAACTTCGCTGCCGGCGTGCGCGAGTTGCAGCAATCGCGGGTTTTCCCGATGCCTTACATCAACGGCCGGCTCTGGGACACGCATGACCAGGGCACGAACGATTGGGAGTTCACCCGCCTGGCGCTCCCGGCGGCGACCAAAAAGGAGGACGGCGAGCCTTACACCGAAACCTACGCCAGCAAGGAAACCAATGGCGAGAAGGTGCGTCTGGCGGTGATGTGCCCGGCGACGGCGCTGTGGCAACAGACCGTCAGCAACATCGTCCTCCGGTTGCTGCGCGAGTGTGGGACCAGCGCCGTTTATATTGACCAAGTGGCCGCGGCGACGCCGATGTTGTGCATGGACGCGACGCACGGCCATCCGCTGGGCGGCGGCCATTGGTGGAACGAGGGTTACTGGAAGATGCTCGACTCGATCCGCCACGCGATGCCGCGCGGCACGATGCTCACGACCGAGTGCAACGGCGAACCATTCCTCCGCTGGTTCGACGGCTATCTCACCTGGCATTGGCAGCGCGACGGACAAGTGCCGGCCTTCCCGGCCGTTTATGGCGGCACAGTGCAAATGTTCGGCCGAGCTTACGGCGGCGGCGAAACGCGCGACCTCGCACTGCGGATGAAAGCGGCGCAACAACTCATGTTTGGTGAACAAATCGGCTGGCTCGATCCGGGCATCATCAAAGAAAAGGAAAACGCGGACTTCTTCCGGCGCGCCGTGAGCACGCGCGCCCGATTCAGCCGCTACTTCTACGCCGGCGAAATGGCGCGCCCACCCAAGCTCATCGGCAACGTTCCAACTGTCGCAGCCGATTGGCAATGGTCCGGCCATTGGTGGGTCACGAACGACGCGGTGCTCACCGGCGCCTGGCGAATCCCGGAGGAGAAGAAGTTGGTGATGATCTTCGCCAACGTGAGCGACGAACCGGTGACGGCCTCGATCCGCTTCGATCCGGTCGCGTACGGCATTCGGGCCAAACGAATCCTGTGCGAGATAGTCGCCGGTGATGAAGCAGCGTCAGAGAGACTGACGCTGCCGCTCTCGTCCGGCAAACCGGTGGTTTTTGAACGGCAAACAGTCTTCAAGCCGCGTCGCATCCAAACCTGGGAGCTGCGCTGGTGATGCCGCCTTTCTGCTTTGTTCAGAGTTTTGAGCCGGGTGGTTTCTCCCGACCGCGCTCATCGGTACGCGACGCGCGGATGACCTTTTCCAGTTCGCGATCACAGAGGGCGTGATCTTTTTCCCAGCCGACGAAGTTGGCGGCCACGCGGCGCGTGATTTCCGGCTTCATGCCGCTCTGGTAATCCGCGCTGAACAGGAAGCCGGCCAGCTTGAGCTGAATCAGCGCGAGCACTTTCTGTCCACCCTCTCCGCGCCGTTCCGCACTCTGCGTTCCGCATTCTCCATTTCGACTCGGCTCTTTCTTGATTTGCGCCTCTTTCTGAAACGCCCGGCTGATTTCGCCGCCCACCGTCCAACGAGTCTGCCATGGATCACAACTCGTTCTCGCACTGGAATACTGTGCCACGCACTTTATGGGAAAGAACTCCGGCCCGCTCCGGTACGGATTTACTGTAACATCGGTCCTGCCTCCGCCGTCTTGACTTGAGGATACACCTGACGAACAACCTCTGTCAACGGAGCCGTCCGGGCCAACCACTGGCCGGACGGGTCCGCGCCGCGGGGTTGGCAGCCGTCGGATAACAATCAAAAAACCAGTAATACCAATCATCCTATGAAGACCAGAACGTTGCTAACGCACCTATTCGTGGCCGCAGGCTTGCTCTGCCCGGCCGCATTCCAAGCTGCCGCACAAGCCCCCGGAGGCCCGGGCGGGGGCGGCATTTTGACGCAAGAGCAGCGCACGAAGATGCGCGAGACCATGCAGGCCTCTCAGACTGAAGTCACCCAGTTGAACGAGAAACTGGCGGCGGCCCAAAAGGCGGCGGTCAACGCCGCGCTCGCCAAAGACGCCGATGAAGCCAGCGTCCGGGCGAAGATCGAGGCCGTAGCGAAGATCCAGACGGACATAGCCGTGTTGCGGTTCAAAGCGGTGAAGCAGATCGCGTCCACGGTCACAGCTGAACAGAAGACGCAGATGGAAGAAGCCCCGGGGATGGCGTATAACGCGCTCCTCGGCAGCTTTGGTGGCGGCCGTGGCGGCATGGGTGGTGGTCGTGGCGGTGGTGCCGGCGGTGCCCGCAAGCAGTAATCTCTCCGCCAGACGATTCCGAGCCACTGCGGGTTTGCGCAGTGGCCTTTTGCTTTCAGGTCCGAAAGGGGCAGGCCTCCAGCTTCAGTTTGCTGCTCCGCCACAGTCTCTTCTCTCTCAGCGTTGCCGGACCAACGCCGGCAACTCTTTCACCACCTTCATCGTCTCCAAGCTCACGGTGATGACCTAGCCGAGGAGGCGGACGATGGATTCGGGGTCGTCGGGGCGGTTCGGGTCGTTGGTGATGCCGCTGCGTTTGTCAGTACTCATTGCGTCGCTCTGCGCGCCCGCCAGTTGCTTCTGCGCCGCTAGCTTCTGTTCTTATCCGCTTAGGTAAAAAAATCCAAGTGCCTGTTCATTTCTCTGATGCCGGTTGAAGCCGACGTAGTGCTTCTTCTGCGTTCGCGAGACTGGTTTTCGCCGAATCGTGGTAATGGGGAAATTCATTCGGAGTCCAGATTTCCAAGGCCGCCCGATACGCCGCAACCGCCTCGCGCAACAAGCGCACCGCATCGGCTCCCTCACTCCGTTCCGCCTGCACGCGCAGCGCATTGCCCAGGTTGTTTTGCATCCCCGCCCATTGCTGCGGGAACTGCTCGCGCGCATAAACTTCCAGCGCCGCCCGAAACGCGGCTACCGCCTCCCCCACCAAGCGCACTGCTTCACCTCCCTCACTCCGCATCACCTGTTCGGCAAGCACAGCGCCAAGGTTGCCCTGCGTCATCGCCCACTGCTGCGGGAACTGCTCGCGCGTATGAACCTCCAGAGCCGCCCGCAACGCCGCTACCGCCTCACCGAACGAGCGCACTGCTTCACCTCCCTCATTCCGCATCGTCTGATCGCGCAGCACAATGCCCAGGTCGTTCTGGATCGTCGCCCAACTCTGCGGGAACTGCTCGCGCGTATGAACCTCCAGGGCCGCCCGATACGCCGCTACAGCCTCGCGCAGCAAGCGCACTGCTTCACCTCCCTTACTGCGCTGCGCCTGACCGCGCAGCGCAGTGCCCAGGTTGTTCTGGATCGTCGCCCATTGCTGCGGGAACTGCTCGCGCGTTTGAACCTCCAGAGCCGCCCGCAACGCGACTACCGCCTCGCGCAACAAGCGCACCGCATCGGCTCCCTCACTCGACTCCGCCTGCACGAGTAGCGCAGTGCCCAGGTTGTTCTGGATCGTCGCCCATTGCTGCGGGAACTGCTCACGCGTTTGAACCTCCAGAGCCGCCCGCAACGCCGCTACCGCCTCGCGCAGCAAGCGCACTGCTTCACCTCCCTCACTGCGCTCCGCCTGCACGCTCAGCGCATTGCCCAAGTTGTTCTGCGTCATCGCCCATTGCTGCGGGAACTGCTCGCGCGTATAAACCTCCAGAGCCGCCCGCAATGCCGCTACAGCCTCGCGCAGCAAGCGCACCGCATCGCCTCCCTCACCGCGCTTCGCTTGTACGTGCAGCGCGTTGCCCAAGCTGATCTGCGTCATCGCCCAATCCTGCGGGAACTGCTCGCGCGTACGAACCTCCAGAGCCGCCCGCAACGCCGCTACCGCCTCGCGCAGCAAGCGCACTGCATCGGTTCCCTCACTGCGCTCCGCCTGCACGCTCAGCGCACTGCCCAGGTTGTTCTGCGTCATCGCCCATTGCTGCGGGAACTGCTCGCGCGTATAAACCTCCAGAGCCGCCCGCAACGCCGCTACCGCCTCGCGCAGCAAGCGCACCGCATCGCCTCCCTCACTGCGCTCCGCCTGCACGCGCAGCACACTGCCCAGGTTGTTCTGCGTCATCGCCCATTGCCGCGGGAACTTCCCGCGCGTATAAACCTGCAGCACTCGCCGAAACGCCGCCACGGCCTCCCCCAACAAGCGCCCTGCTTCACCTCCCTCACTCCACCCGGCCTGCTCGTACAGCGCTAGGCTCAGGTTGTTCTGCGTCATCGCCCAATCCTGCGGGAACTGCTCGCGCGTATAAATCTCCAGTGCGGCCCGATACGCTGTTGCCGCCTTGACCGACAAGCGCATCGCATCGGCTCCCGCACTGTAATCCGCCTGAATGTTCAGTGCATTGCCTAGGTTGTTTTGCGTGGCCGCCCAAGCCAAAAGTGATTCTGATTTGCTGAAATTCTCCAAGGCGAACTGGTATTCTTCGATTGCCGCCAGTAAAAGTTCTTTCGGCTTGCTCTGCCGCCGCGCCAAAAAGTAGCGGCAATTCGCGGTGTGAAATTTCAGCGGCGCGATATCAGGTGAATCTGGTTTTATCCATTTTGAAGCTGATTCAAATGCGTTCAATGCTTCCGCATAGTGACCATTGTTATATGACGACACGCCGACGAGAAAAAATGTCAGGTAAACGGGTTCGTTAACCAGTGATTCAGGCAGCCGGATCCGGTCAATTTCCTGAACGCCTAATTGACGTTCTCCCAGCAGCGGTGCAGCCGCAGTGCGTTCGACGATGGTGATGCGAGGCCAGAATTTCCTCTCCCCAACGCGATTTCCCCAAACCACGATTTGCGCATTCAATTGTTGGCCAATGCCGCGTGCCCTCTGGTGCGCCACAGAAGGAGCTATCTTGGTGTCGTCCAATTCTTCAGCCCAAGCCCGCACGCTGATGTTGGTGGCCATCCCGAGCTTCCGCAATTCATCTCTCAAACTGCTCACCAAGTCGCGCTGAAGGGAGTTGTTGTCATCGCCAACAATGCGCAACACAAGAACACCCGTTTCGCCTTTGGGAAAAGTGTTTGTCAAAATGACAATCCGGTGACGGACGAACATGGCGAGGAAAGCTCCGAAAAGAATTATGCACCAAGGCAGAATTAGGGATTTGATTTTCTTGCGGTGAGATTTGGTTGCAAAGACCCAAACCGACACCGCCACCATTACAACCAAGGCGATGCTCGCAACGATCAAGTCCGGTCCTTTGAAAAGGCGCGAAACCAGATCTTTTACTACATCAAGCATCTCAGCACTCCCCCGACAGTTTTAGTTTCGACTCAAGTGACGCCGTAAAGCCCGCGAATCAGTGCGTCAATCTGACAGCCAAACACGGCGCAGTAATTTTCGACCAGCTTGTGGGGTAGCTTGAACTCTAGCGTCAGCATGGGTGGGTTTTACCGCAACACAGATGGCGCGGCAATGCGGAAGGCTGGAATCGTGGACCGGCAAATCGCGGCTAGATCAAGACCAGATGAGCCAGCCCTTTGCCTCGGCTGGCGTGTGGTGTCCGGCAAGCGGCCGGGGTGACGAGGCGAATCAACCTCCGGACGCCAGCATCAGTAGCGCTTCACGCGATAAAACTGATGGGGGCTGGCAGGCAAGGCGGAGGTCCAACTGTTGCCGCCCAGCGGCCAGGCCGTGCCGGCCACGGGTTGCCAACTTTCGGCGGTCAGATTCGTCCGCGCCTCCACCACGTAATCGGCCGCCACGTCCTGCCACGTCAGGCGGAGCTGCGAGTTGGTTGCAGAAATCGCCGTGATCTTGAGCGGCGCGCCGAGCGCGCCCACGCTGACGAAGTCCGCACCGCAATTGTCCGTGTCGCGCTCCGCGGGAGCGCGCCGGAACAACTCATCCACCCCGGGCGCGTTCATCGAGGTAATGCCCGCATACGTGCTGCTTCCGTAGGCGACGACGTCCACGATCGTGTCTGCACCGTCCAAGAGGACAATTCCGTCGCCGGCATTGGCCAGCGCCCAATTGCCCGAGGCCCACGGCGTGTATTTGGCCAAGTCCACAATCTCTGCGCTGGTGGCCGTGAATTCGGCCTCAGGCGCGTAGCCGAGCGTGGCGACAAACGCGTTGCCATTCAGGGCGAGCAGGAAGGCCGCCCCGGCGGCCAAGGCGGTGTTGCTGGGAAACCGGTACATCCCCTCTCCGGCGTCGGGCGTTTCCTCGTCACCGATCTTGAATCCCCCCAAGTCAATGGTTGCCGGGGTGACATTCCGCACGGCCACCAGTTCGTTAACCGTGCTGGAGTTGGAAACCAGCCGGTCCACCAGCACGGGGGCATAAACTTCCCCCGGCAAGGCGCTGCCGGATTTCTGGAAATAGACATCGAAGAAGTAGTTGATGACCTGATCCGAGACTTCGCTCCATGTGTTGGGGTATCCGCTTGCGCCGGGGTTGCCGTAGGTCGTCACCACATCGAGCGCGTTGGCGACCGAGCTTCCGCCCAGGTCCAGCGTTTGATCATTCGCCGCGCTGCGGAAGGTTGCCACGGTGAAACGCAGCGGCGCAGTCGGCGGCCCGGCCAGACCGAGATTCGTCCAGCTGACGAAGATTTCGATACCATTGGCGCCGCGGGCCGCAGGCGTCGAAGCGACGGCGGTGAAGTTGGCGTCCCACACCGTGGCGGTGCCGCCGGAAGCGAACCGGGTTTGAATCAGGCGTTCCCAAGCGGCGGCGGTATCCACGACCGTGTCCGCTAACCCAACCAGCCATTGCTGGCCACTGCCGGCAACACGGTCCAGATCAATGGCAACTTGGGCTTGGATGGCCGCGTTTGGTGCCGCCGCAGTGGCCATGAAAATGCCCAGCCCGTTCGTGTCCCCGGTAATCCAGAGTGTGGCGATGTCCGCTTCCGAATCGGGCGATGCGAAATCCGTCCGCTCGTCGCCGTTGACATCGCGCCAGACGTATTCGCCCTGTCCGGAGGCGTTGCGCGCGACCCGCCCCAGGTTGCCCACGGCGGCCTGCGCCCCCCACCAATCGTTGGACAAACCATCTACCAGAATGCCGTGCGCGCCGGCCAGTCCGCACATTCCCAGCCAGATCAGGAATGTCGCCGCGGCACACGTCAACCGCGCCAGGCTGTGAGGCGGGGAAGCGTTACAACCACGGGCGCAGAAACATCGTCGTGACGCGTGCGCATGGGGCGCGCTGGACAGCGGATGCGAGTTCATGAGATGGCCTTCCCTTCGGGATTGACGTTGGTCGGACGCATTTGTCGGTGCGTCGAGATTGGACTTCTACAGTTCGCAGTTCAAGAGCGGTATGCTCAGACGCCTGCCGTCGAGCGGGCCGGAAGGCTGTTGACGAAGCCGAGCCAAATCCGGCCAACCCGGGGCAGCGCGCTGGTGATGTGCTGGTGGCACCAAGCGGTTAATTCAGTGAGTTTCTCCCGTGGCAGCATAAGCGGCTTTTTACAGCAAACGGGCGGCGGTGTCAGCAATCTTGAATTGCGGAGAAGCGCCCTCATGTGTCGCGCCCTGCGCCGCGAATTGCCGGAGCGCGGCGTAGTAATTTCTTGACCGGCTTGTGCGCCGGCTTGAGGACCAAGCTCGGCATGGGTAGGTTTTGCACCAAACCTGCGGCGGTCAGCAATGCCGACCGTTGGCCTCCTTCCTCAGGTTCAAGGCTGTTCTTCCACAGCGAAAAACAGTGCAGGCACGACGATGGGGACGGCGTACGTCATTACGCTATCACTGGTGGCGGTGACCTGGGCCAGCGGACTGAATGCCCCATCCACCTGCGGGCTGGAGTAGATTTGGTAGGTCTTGTCACCCTCGCCTTGCCAACTTAAGAGCACTTGGTTGAGACCCTTCTGAATGCCACTGACTTTGAACACGGCGAGGTTGGTGAAGCTGCCGCCGCTGTTCCTCAGGAGGTCCCAGGAGCTGGTGAAGGAACTTTTCGGCAACTGACTTACAGGACCAACCTCGGTGTAGGCCCAGCGAATTTTCTGAAACGTCAGATTGCACTGCTCAGGCGCCTCCGCTCCCGCACTGCTGGCGGTGCCGGATGTGCTCACACTCTTGACGACCACATTGCTCAAGACAATTTCGTAGAATTTGATTCTGCTCGCATTGGTGGTGACAAACTCGAGTTGGACGCTGGAAATGTTGGTTCCTCCAGCGCAGGCCAGCATCAGCTTGGGCGAGGCCTTGTCCAAGTACTTGACGACGCTTAATTCTGAGGTGACCACTGGCCCTGGCGTGTCGGAGGAAACCGTGCGGAGGAGCACATTCGTCACGCCCAGCAGCTCGATCCAGTCTTTGTGTTTTGCCTCGGTGGCCTCTCCGGGAATCCCCTCAATCTTGAGGTAGGCCTCAAAGGCGCCCCAGCCTGTGAGCGGTGCGACAACGCCCACCAGCAAGAGAAGAATGGTTTTCAATAGGCGGAAGTTCATAACGGCTCCATTGTATCCGGCGTTCGCCGGAGGGTTCCGTGATCAATGCTGCCGGTTCGATTTGCAGGAATTGCGCTAGTACTACCAACCCTTGTTGGCGACGATGTCCCAGCTCCCAAGAACCGGCAGTCCACTCGGCGCCCCGCTCTGATCCACCGCCTGGTAGGTCATCCTGAGCTTCCCGTAGTTGAACGAGACTTCCTCCAAGGGCAGGACATCCCCGCTGGAGGACGTGCCTGAGGTCTTGACGCTGCTCACGAGCACGTTCTCCAGCTTGACCTTGAGATACTCGACCTGGTTGGTCCCGCCGGGATAACGGAGCACCAGCTCGACCTGGGCGATATTCGTCCCTCCAGCGCAAGCCTGGAAAAGCTGGGGCGAAGCCTTATCAACGTGCTTGGTAATACTGATATCCTTGAAGGCGGCCTTGTTCGTAACCCCCGGGCCTAGCAGGGCTGAACCGGACTGCGACATCCCCCAGGACCAGGAGAGCACTTCGATTTCATTCTTGTGCGCTGCGTCAGTTGATTCGCCGGGGATGCCATCAATCTTCAGGAAGGCATCGAATGCGGCGAGACTCCGGTGCGTTGGCCAAATCCACAAGGCCAACGTGAGCAAACCGAGTGCAACTCTGATGGTTGTTTTCATAATGATGCGTTTGAGAAACAGTTGAATTCACGTTTGGCAACCGGCTTTCCTCCGCTGACCGAGAACAGGTGGTGCAACCGGCACTCGCGGCCGCATTTCACCCCATGGAACCGTCCCGCCACCGCAGACGGCGCAACAGGAAACAACCGTGCTGCTTTCATAACACTTTTATCTTATGCAGTGCTGGCTGGACTGCAAGAGGCATTATGCAAAATATTTTTCAAAATACTGCGTCAAGCTGCTGGGCTGCCTACCTTGCTTGCAGGACGGCGCTTTCGTGGGGCAGACCCAAGGTCGGCAAACTGCCGCAGCGCGGCGTAGTAATGCTTGACCGGCTTGTGCGTCGGCTTGAGGACCAGGCTCGGCATGGGTGGGTTTTACACCAGCCGGCGCGCGAGGGAAACTGGAAAGGCAGCCAACGCGCCGCTGTCCCTGTTGCGACATCTCACCGACGCGCCGGTATCCTCAACCGTTGGCGGCGACGGCTGACCGCCAGCCGGCTGATGCCGAGCAACAACGCCACCTCCGCATCCGGCCGTACGCCAAGGAGATTGTCGTCGGCGGGCCGCCAACGGTGCTTTAGGCGGCGCCGCAGCGGGATGCCCTTCTCGCGCCGGCGCACGATCACACTGCGGACGCTGCGCTTGAACTTCCGCGCGAACCGCCGGTCCGGGATGGTGCCCAGCAGTGCTTCTTCGGCCTGGGTCCAAGGCCGGCGCCGGGACTGAAAGATCGGAATGCGTAGTTGGTGTCGGCGCAAGTTGATCGCTCGCCAGGAACGCCCCAGCCGTCGTGCCAGGTCCTGGTCAGACATGGTTCCCAGCAACCGTTCTTCGTCGGCGGTCCACGCGGTTCCGTGCGGCATGCGTGGCTTCTATCGCAAAGCGGCGACGCTGTCAGTAAAGTTGAGCGGCCAACATGCCCGGGCGCCTCGCGGCGCTACTGGCGAAAGAGCCTCACCGGAAATGGCCGGGCTCGGCCTTGAGCATCACAGAAACATCAGCCGCAAGAACTTCACTTCGTACGGCTTGAAAGCCCGAGCGCGAACGTGCTACACATCAGCTGACCAAGGGTCCTGTGCTTATGAAAACGATCCGGCAGGTTGTGCTTTGTGGTCTCAGCCTTCTGACGTGGCAATTGTCCGCCGCGCCGGTCGTCACTGTCACGCAAGGCGAGGAAGCCGACCTCGCAGCGGCGTACAGTTCGAGCGACTTGCTTCAGGGCTTGATCGCGACCGAGCTGCCCGGCGACCTTGGGTGGTACCCGGCCAACACCGACCCGGCGGACCGGTTGCCCGCGTTCACGGATGGCATCGGGCTGCGCGCGACCGGGCTGACCGGTTTGCTGAGTGACTTCCCCGGCGCCGGCAATCCGGCAAAGCGGATTCGGTACGCGCTGCTGGCCCCGGCGGACGTCACGGAACTCCGGGTCTTCACCGGCAACGACGGACGCGACGGGCGGGTTTTCCACACTTACACCGTGCGGTTCTCCACGAACGGGGCGCAGACTTTCACGGCGCCGATTTACGTGCAGTCCCACACCTCGGGCACGCTCAACAACGCGTCGGCCAACAACTGGCGGGTCGCGCTCTCGCAATTGACCGACACCACCGGGCTGCTGGCGGCGCGGGTGACGCACGTCGAGCTGGACTTCTTCGCGGTGGATAACACGGGCGGCGAGATGCGCGACCCGTATGACGGCGTGAACCCGTTCACCGGCGCGGATGACGCGCTCACCGCAGCCTTCGTTTCCCCGCTGGTGTGGGAGATCGACCTGCTCGGCAAATACAGCCAGCCAGTCCTCACCGCCACGCGCGCCTCCGGCAGTCTCGCGATTTCCTGGGTGGGGCCAACCAACGGCGCGTCGCTTCAAGCGGCGACGAATCCCGCGTCGCCAGTCTGGCTGGACCTCGATCCCCAGCCCGCAATCACCTCCATCGGCAACACGAACACGACGCAAGTCACCATCGGGCCGGGGCAGAGGTTTTTCCGGGTGAGATATTGAAGTCACGACGGTTGACCTGCGGCCCGGGGCGGACCAAGCCGCGGCTTGGTGTTGCCTCCGTCAATCCCGCCAGCCTGAACGCGGGGGCAAGACTCTGCGGTTGTGCGTCGAAGTGCCCGGCCACGAGGCCCATTTGCAAATCAACCCGAATGCCTCAATACTTCGGTGCGGTCGCACGTTGCAGGCCGAAGAAACTGAACCGAAAGAACCCGTCACAAAACCAAAACCATGAGCGAAACAAACCAGGCGATGTGTCCGAAGCCCGGGCATTTCAGTTGGAACGAATTGATCACGACGAACACGAAGGCTTCCGCCGATTTCTACGGCAAGCTTTTTGGCTGGCAGGCGACACCGTTTGTGCCCAAGGGAGCGCCCCAAGGCGGGCCGCCGTACACCGTGTTCAAGACCGAGGCGAACGACATGGGGGCTGGCGGCATGATGCAGGCGCCGGCGCCGGGAATCCCGACACACTGGTTGCCGTATGTCGTGGTCGAGAGCGCGGAGGCGTCACTCGCCAAGGCCACCAGCCTCGGCGCCAAGGCACTCACGCCGGTGATGGACATCGGCGAAGTGGGGCGAATCGCCGTCCTCCAGGATCCACAGGGCGCGGTCATCGGCCTTCACGAGCCGCCGAAGTAGCAGACGGCCTGGCAGCGACTGCCCCGGAGCGGCCCCGGGAGACAGACCGCAACAGCGAGCGACCGGTTCGCGGTCGAAAGCACTTGGACAAAAAGCTTGACGACGGGGGACTTCCCGGTCGAAAAAGATGCCGGTTGGCCTGAGAGGGCATCCGGCACTTGTGAATTCGATCAATGCAAGATTACGGTTTCGGGCGAATGACGCGTCGCGCCGCGGCGCGGCCTTCACGCTTATCGAGCTTCTCGTTGTCATTGCCATCATCGCCATTCTGGCGGCCATGCTGCTGCCGGCGTTGTCCAAGGCGAAAGACCGGGCGGCGCGCACTCACTGCGTCAACAATAACAAACAGTTGGCTTTGGCTTTGTCCATGTACTCCACGGACAACACCGATTACATGCCGTACCCGAACTGGGGCAACGACCCGATCATTGGCGCCGGCTGGCTCTACACGCCGATCGGGGGCGCTCCTCCGGACCCAACCAGGGCACCATACAAGGACGACCCGGTCGCCGCCTACCGGACCGGCCTTTACTTCAATTACATGCCGAACCCGAAAGCCTACGTCTGCCCGGTGGACAACCGGAGCAAATACTACACGCAGCG
>Ga0315277_10003690_pt1 | contig 20718 bp, 9 predicted proteins | sample YL17G05_15_MG_FD_203695 | JGI IMG/M metagenome (GOLD analysis project Ga0315277, IMG submission 203695) | Sediment microbial communities from Yellowstone Lake, YNP, Wyoming, USA - YL17G05_15 | ecosystem: Environmental > Aquatic > Freshwater > Lake > Sediment | place: USA: Wyoming | collected... | reverse complement strand
CTTCTTATTGATGAAATTATCCAGGAACGCCTTGCAGAAGACGTGCGCGGACTCGGACTCGATTTCCCACTGCGTGCCGATGAAATACTTGACGCCGCCCGAGAAGAAGTATTGAAACAGGTTGTTTTCCGGAGACGTGTCGTAGATCACGTTTGCCCGTGTCGAGTCGCACGCGTTCAAGAATAATATCGCGGGAAACGCCGTGCTTTTCTTGAAAACAGCCGCGATCTCCTTGGACGAATCGTTCCTGCGCCGGTCGCGGTAAAAAACTTCCGATTTCAGCGGTTCATCAGGGTTGAACTTGAGATGGCTCGTGAAAAACAGCGCAAGTGGCTTCCTATTCTTGAATTCCTTGTCCACGTCAACGAGAATATCACGTTGCCAGTTTTCAGATGAATAGTTCTCGATCAACGAGACTTGTTCTGGATACCGGGCTTGGATCTCCTTGATGAATGCGATGTAGTCCTCGAGCCCGCTGTAGAGCTCAAAGAAATTCTTGGACGCAAAGATCACGAAGCGCAGCGAATCAAGGATCGCTCCACTATCCTCCTGGAGCATCCGGGCTTTCTCTACCGTGGAGATATTCGCTTCTTCCGGCTTGAACAAGCCAGATAGCTCGACATTGATCTCCAGAGATAAGTATTTGCCTTGATCCAGCATCATCATTTCCCACGGAACGGTCAAGTCATTCGATATGATCTTGAGGGTCTTCACGCCGTAGATCATATATCGTGACTCCGTACATAACGACTCGATCCGGGCCGCGATTTTTTCCGGAAAGAAGCGATTCATGTTATTTCCAATTTCCTCGATGTCATCCTTCAACTTGAGATCCTGGGCCATGATGCCTTGGATTGTTTTGTAATCATCGAGACTGACTTCGTTCCGTTCAGCAATGATCTCCCCAGCATACTGGAAGATGAATAAATATGAAATGGCCGAAAAATTGACGTTTTTCTTTAATTGAATGATGAGTTGGCGGATGACCGCATTTTTGCAGGGTAATTCATCGACGTTCTTGTCGGGGTGCCTTCCCAGGTACCCGTTCAAGAACCGTTCCATTTCATCGCTGGAGCATGGTCCTTCCTGAGCTATCAATTTCTTGACATCCAAGACCGAGCTAATCGGTATGCTCACTTCGCGAAAGATGTACAGGAAGGCAGTGCCTTCATTTCCCGGGTTATCCATCACTTCGTGGAACACCTCTAGTGATCAATCCTATCGCGATGATTTCCTTGCCTTGTTTCATGAAGAATCGGCACAACGACGAATTTTTGTTAGTGTCATAGCTCTCGAAGGCGATCTTGCCATCCACGATCTTCATCGTGACTTCCGTGAGAGTCCTGGCAGGGATGATGCTCGTGACAACCTGGGCATCTTGCTGGGAAACCTTGATAAGCTGCTCCTCGCCCGAGGCCTCAGCCTTGATCTTGTAAAAAAACTTCGAGCATATCACGATCTTGCATGTATATGATTTGTTGTTGAAAAAGAATGTGTAACTCTCGCCGTTCCGAAGATCTTTCCCAAATACTAGCAAGAAAGCCTGGAAATCGGCAGCTGTGATGGGCGGCTCGTCTTCGAGACCAATGACCGACCCGTTCAGGGTCTTGAGATCGAGGTTAGGTGCCAGGAATTGCACGTAGGTGTATTCGTCGGTTTGTACCTCGTCGAGTTCCTGGCCAGACATGTCGAAAAATCGCACGTCGATCATCTTGCCAAGGGGATAGATAACCAAGCGCGTCGTTTTCTTTGACACGGTACCAGATTCCACGATGCCAAAAACGACGGGGGTCTTTCTGTTTTTTATGGTTATTTCTTTTTCATTCCCTACCAGGATGCGGATGCGGGACTTATCACTTTTCATTTTCGATGATATCTTCTGGATCGTATCAAACAATGAAAGACCGTCATACCACTCCATATTCTTGCTGATCTCGGTGACATTATCGCCGAGCAATGCTGACGTGGGGATGAAGAGCCGGTTTTTAAAATAAATTTGCTCGCTATCGAGGATATCTTCAATGAACTTTTTAACTTTTTTAAATTGCGCCTCTTGCCACTTCACGGACGGGTCATCCATGAAATTGATGCAAAAGATCACGGATTGGTAATTGAAAGTTTTCAAGATGAGCAACAAATTCCGTCCTGTCTCGGAATCAACGCTCAAGGCTTCTTGATATTGGTTTTCCACTGCCGACACGACGAAAATCGCGATGTCGGCGATGATCAAACCCTTGATCCACTCGGTCAAGTAATGCTTGTTTCCCGGCGTGTCGATGGACAAGATGCGCTTGGATCCGTGCTCTTGAACCCACTCGTTGATGTAAATTTCCGTGGTCATGCGGTCCTTACGCTCTTCTTCGTGGAAAAGGCCCTTTATCAATGCATTAAAATCCTTGAAATATTTCGGCAGCGCTCGCAAGAAATACGCGTAATTCCTCGTGTCTTGTTGGAACATCTTGATGAATTGCTCATCAAACATGGACCGATTCATTTGAAAGAGTAACTGCCCGTTCAGCGTGGATTTTCCTTGCATCTTGTGACCGATGAACATTATCTTGAGCTTACCTTCTTGGGGATTTTCGATGCTCACGATTTATCCACGCCGTCAAGAAATCAAGTGAAGAACGTAATATCTTGATAACAGATATAGCCGCGCATTTTTAAGAATGACTTTGAAACGAGCCAATCGATGATTTTAAAAAATAAGAAATTTGGAAATGGAGGAAAAAGAACCGTTCACTCAAGCAGAGAAATTACCAACCCAATTCTTAAGACCAGGCGCTAGCTTGCTGAGCGGATTATTCTCGACCAATAAGAATTGCAGCTTGGTCAAGTGCTTTATCGTTTCTGGTAAACTTTCCAGTTTGTTGTTGCGGACATCAAGTCGAACGATTGCAGCGAGATCACCGATTTTTCCTGGCAATGAAACTAACTGGTTGTTAAAAGCGTCAAGTCGTATAAGCGCCTTGAGCTTCACGATCGTCTCGGGCAAGGAATCGAGCTTGTTCCCGTTAACGCTCACCATTTCGAGTGCTTCCAGCTGCCCGATAGAATCGGGCATGGAGGTCAAGCTGTTGTCCGCGAGGCTCAGCCACTTCAAGAATTTCAAGCTCCCGATCTTGGCTGGCAATGATTTCAAACCTGTATTAAACAAGCCAAGAGCGAGCACGTGGCCATCTTCGCTTGCGAATCCAAACGTGTTCCACTCGACGCGATCGAGGTGCGGGATCGGTTTTCCGATGAATTCCTCTATCGAATACAGGACGGCGCATTCCGTGGCGGTCAACAAGACGCCGTGGTAATCTTGCATTCCATCCTTGGTCACATCTTTCAAGGTCAAGACGAACGGCGCTGGATGCTGGATCAATGGCGAGGATGGCAAGGATCGTGAAAACTTGCTTGGTGTAATGTCAGCGGCTTTTAGAGCCAAGTACTCGTTGGTCATCGAAGACACGAGTCCTGATCGAAGATCTTGCTGGAGCTCATCGCGATACCGGATGGCGGTGCCGGTGCTCACCTTGGAGGGATTTTCAGTTATTTCTTTCGGGTAAGCTTGAGAAACATCGATGACATTCAAGACCGCGCGTCCTTTTTCCGACACGCTAAATATCACCTTCCCGTCAGGAGCTTGTTTCTTGATGAGCAAGCCTTCTTTCCAGAGCTGGTTGAGGTAATTCGATTCAACGCTCCGGGATCGCATCGTCTTTTTTACGACATCGGCTGCCGTTGCAATATTGTTTAATTCGACAACTGCCACCAAGGATTTGATCTTGGTGCTTGAGACAGCCCCGGCATCACTCTTGATTGGTGCTTCCGAGGAGGATGAAACAGGTTCATACAAGTTACTTCTGTCCAGGAAAGATTGATGTGCATAGGAAATGGGCCGCGCTGCATCACTGGATGCGAGGTTCGAGGGCGAATAATTGATGTCCAGGTCTTTCAAGCCGAGCAATTGCCTTATATTGAGGTCTTTTTGGACGTCCTTGGATTTACGTCCACGTGAAGAATTAGGGCCATTATATTCCATTATATCACGCTCTTATCGTCTTTTTTTATTGGTGTTTAAAGTGTTGATGCTGTTTAATCATTGTTTAAACACCATCATATTTAAAGATTTTGGCCATGTCCGATAAGGATTAGGCCTTTACAAGTTACCGATAACTTGAGTATAAAGCACGTCTCGTCGCCACGTTGAGACCGTTGTTAAATACTCCGATGCCGAAAGATAAGATATACATCTTGCAATGCAAATATCAGCGAGGGAACAATTCTCATGGATAGCAACTGGCTTTGGATACCACCGGAGAACGCCGAGCAACAGTTGAAGGGGAGGGCTAAAGATTTCTTCCACTGGTTGCAATTATTGAAGGAAAAGTTGTTCTACGTTGCAAAAAACGTTCAAGAAGAAGCTTTTCGCTTTGATATCATCAAGGAATACCATGAAATAAAAACGAATGATAGCGAATTCCTTTACGTGCCTGCCGGTGAACTGGATGATGCCCTCGATAAATTGAAAAAGAAAGCTCCCACGCGGACGCGGAATTTCAAGTTCACGCTGAACATGCTCTTCACGTCCCAGGCAGGAACGAGCTCGAACGAGCTTTCCATCCTCAGCGACATCGCTTTCTTTTACAGGAAAAATAAGGAAGACACTGCGCGGGATCTCGACACGATCTCAAAATCGGTTGTATTTCAAAACGAGCCCATGTGTGTTAATATCGTGGACCACGTTGCTCCTTTGTTCACCTTGTTGATATATCAAGCAAATATCTACGAGAACAAGTTCAAGTTCACCTTGAACCCGTTAAAAAGGGAGAACCGGATCATTGACATTGTCGGCATGATCGCAAGCATGCTTAAAGAAGTCCATCTTGAAGATCTCACGGGACTGCTCGATCAATATGATGATGTCATAATAACCTTCTTGAGATTCTGCAAAGACAACAGTTACAAACCGTTCTACACGGCGGATAAACCCATCAGCGGCGCACCGCCACCGAGCCAGCTGCACACATGAAGGAGATGACTGCCATGCCGATGAACTTGATACCCCCGGAAAAAGTGGACGAGATCATGCCACCACGGGCGCGCGACGTTTTCAAATGGATGTTGAAGCTGAAAGAAGACATCGTGTTCGTGGGAAAACACGACACCATGGATTTGTACCAGATCAACATCAAAAAAGATTACATCCAGATCGAAACGAACGATGGCGAGACGCACTTCAGGGAAGCGGGAAACGTCAGCGACTTGAAAGAGCAAGCCGAGGAACGCCAGCCAAAAGTCACGAAAAAGTTCGTTTTCGTGCTGAACATCATACTCGATTTCGAGGCCGACAACAACAAGCCAAAAATGATAATGATGTCCGACCTGGCGTTCTTTTACAGGAAAAAAGAAGAGGACACGGAAACGGACATAGATTCCATTCGTGCCGGTGTGAAAAAATCCGGGATCGATGTATCGATGAACGTTGTCGAGGGCCTTGGCTCGATTCTTGACTTGCTTGCCTATCAATCCAGAGCTCCGGCCAATGAATTCAAATATGGAATATCATTGTTAAAACAAGATGATCGGATCGTCGAAATATTGAAAACGTACTCATACGCCGATCAAGATTTCCACCTGGAGCTTCTCGGCCGGTTTTTGGCCTATTATGGACAGATGATCGAGTTTACGCTCGATTTTTGCCACGAAAACAAGTACTTGCCGATCATCACCATCGATACGTCGCACCCCGCCAAGCCAGCTTCAGATCCTGGCACGATGTACGGTTAATTTTTTTGTTTTTTATTGATTTCTTGCTGATTTCACGCTGGATAAATGTTTTGCTAATCCTGGTTGATTTGGTTCCTTGATAGTATTTTTTAATTTCAGCAAAACTCTTGTTCTGCTTTTGTGTATGCCTTCTTTCTCATCGAAGTTGATAAGCGAATCACTTTTCGTTAATAATGCTTTTGCCCGGGGCTCAAGGTTTATTAGACCTTGGGTGTTGTGCTGAATAAGTAAGAAATTTTGGCGTAGGCGATCCGAGTGGTAGAATCTAACAAGCCCGAGAATGAAAAACCAGAGGAAAAGGAAAAAAAGGAAAACCCGGTCATGAAATTCTTTTCAGACACGATCCTGAGACCAATGGATAAAGTATTCGATGGAATCTTGAAAGCCGTGGAAAACGCGGGGATGACGAATCAGATCCAGTATCCGTTTTACCTCACCCAAGACATGCTGTGGTGGGGAATCACCCACAACTTGTTTGGCTTCGAGATCTATGGCAGCGAGAATGTGCCTCCGGAGGGTAAAGCAGCGGTCGTTTGTGCTAACCATCAAAGCCTTTTCGACCCTGTCATCTATTGCGTAACATTTGCACATTACTCGCGCCGGCGCATCCATGTCATGGGAAAGGAAGAAATGTTCACCGTCCCGCTCATCCAAAGTTATATCAAGTGGTGTTACGCGTTTCCGGTCAAGCGCGGCGAGCACGATGAGGCGGCATACCAGAAGGCGCTCGATTTCTTGCGCCAGGGCGAGCTTGTCGGCATGTATCCAGAAGGCACGACGAATCTCGGGGAATATGGCTTCCTCGAGCCCAAAACCGGTGCTGCCCGCATGGCCATCGATGCAAAAGTACCGATCCTCCCCGTGGGCATCACGGGCGTGGAACGGATATTGCCTCGAAGCCAGAATTTCCCCAACTTGAGCGAGAAATTGACCGTCAAGATAGGTGAACCGATCACGATCCACGAGAAATTTTTCGACAAGAAAGACATCGGTCATGATGATTTGAAAAAGATTATGGACCTCGTGATGGAAAAAATCAAGGGATTGCTCCTTTATTGAACGTGCTTCGATTCTTTTCTCATCTTTATAGCGTGTTATCCTTTTTTTTCATGCTCTTGCCCAGCGATTAATGAAGATCCGTCATGATTTTAAGCCAGATCCACATGACGATCATCATGGAAGGAAAGTCCAAGTCCGTGCTCGAAGCCGTCAAAGGCCAGATCTCCGATTTATTTTCATTGGATGATGATTACACGTTTCTAGCGGGGGCGGGGGTTTCCATGGACCCGCCATCGAGCATCCCGTCAGCACGTGCCATGGTGAAGGACTTGTTCCAATGCTGCATCGTACCAGAGGAGATCGCCACGATATCAAGCCTGGACCTGCTCCGCTACGAGATGGTCGTCGAGGCTGTCGAGAAATACGTTGATAAGGACTTGAAATTTCTCGATTATCTCGACTCGGCAACGGAACCAAATATGCTCCATTATTTCCTCGCCCGGGCTATCGATCGCGGGTACCACGTGATCACGACCAATTTCGATTACCTCGTCGAGCACGCTCTCTTGAACATCATCCCCCGGGAGAGGTACGGGGACATCCATGCCGTCATCATGCGCGAGGATTTCCTCAAGTACCAGGAGCCCAAGGCATATGCAAAGGCAGGTAAGAAGTTGCTGTTCAAGATCCATGGGTCCAAGCGAAATATCTTGACGGGAGCCACGACAAGGGAATCGCTTATCACGACCATCAGCGCGCTCGGTAAAAACAAGGAAGGAACCACGACGTTTGCCATCGAGCCATATAAGAAACCGGCCGTCAACAGCTTGATGCAAGATAGTTGCCTCGTCGTCCTCGGTTACTCGGGAAGTGACGATTTCGACATCGGACCTGCGTTGAAGGAAATTTCCGGGATAAAACGGCTCATCTGGATCGAGCACTCCTCCGCGATGGGCAATGCCGTCGAGATCTTCCGCGTTCGGGAATCACGGGACCAAAAATCGCTCCAAGCGCAGCCGCGCGTTGACAAATTGCTCGGTGAAATCCGCAACACGACGTGCAAGAACGTGTTTAAGATCCGCGCGGGCACGACATATTTGTTCGGACGGGTCTTGTGGCCATTGCTTTTCCCGGCCGTTCCCGTTCCCGATTCGAGTGAATCCAAATCACCCGCGCCAAATTTCTTGGCCTTCATAGAAAAATCGTATGGAAGCGTGCCCTTGTTAAAAAAGCACGCGCTCACGGGCTGGTTGTATTGGAAATTGGGGGAGCAAGATGCATTTTTAAGATGCAGCGAGAATGCCATGGCGTTGGCCAAGGACGAGGGGAACATCGAGATGGAGAGCGAGTTCCTTGAAAACCTTGGAGGCTATTACTTTTCAAAGTCAAACATCGCAAAAGCTATGGAATATTTCAACAAAGCCATCCAATCCGCGAACCAATTGGACGAATTCAAACGCATGGCGGTCTTTCAAAACAATCTTGGGGAAGTTTTTCGTGCGAAAGGAGAATTTGACGAGGCGCTCGCGTGCTACCAGGATGCAATAGACGAAGCTGCCGCATCGGGCGATCTTCAGACCAAGGCTGCAGCGCTCAACAACATCGGGTGGATTCACCATGCCCGGGGAAAATCAACGAACGCTGAGACCTTCTTCAAGATGGCACTGGAGATCGACGAAAAGCTTGGGGATTTGCCAAGCAAGGCGGTGCACCTTTGCAACATCGCTGCTTTGCAGTTCAACCGCGGCGAGTACGAAACCGCGCTCAAAGGTTTCAAGGAGGCATTGAAAATCGCTGATCAACTTGGCGAAATCTTGGATAAAATCACGTTCTTGAACAACATCGGCTTGATCTACAAGAACATCGGGGATTATAAAACCTCCCTTGCAAGCCACCTGGAAGCACTCCAGATCGCCGACCAGGCGGGTTATCTCGAGGGCAAGGCCATTTCGATGAACAACGTTGCCGGTTTTTATCACGATGCAAAACTCTATGATGAGGCACGCAATTATTACGAGGGAGCCCTCGAGATCGCCAAGCTTTTGGAAAATAAATCCCGGGAATCGCTCTACTTGAATAACCTGGGCAAATTGCTTCGAGATCAGGGTAATATCGAGGATGCAATATTTTATTACGAGACCGCCTTGAAAACAGCAGGGGAAATCAAGGATCCAGCGATGCAAGCGACGTGCCTGAACAATCTTGGTAGCATCTACCTGGACGGGAACAAGCTGGATATCGCCCTCACCTACTTCAACCAGGCCTTGGAAATCGTGGAAGGCCTCACGAATGCCCAGCTCAAGGAAACAATTGTTGGAAACATTGATGCCATCAAGAAAAAAAGCCGGGAACTTGAAAAAAGTTCTAAAAAATAATATGCACGGTAGTGCATGGCCCGGTTACCGAATGTAGCGGGCATAATTCCAATCGTTCTCGCAAGCGAGGGCATCGATCAAACCACCGTCTTTGAGCTTGAAGCTGGACAATTGCCTTGCCAAGTTCCTCGCCATTCTGAGCTGCCCCTCGCGGGTTTTTTCCTCCCGCATCATGGCGATGGTACGGGCAATTGCTGGCCGGAATTTCCTGTTATCGTCATCCGATGACTCAATCGAATCCAGCACGTTGCGGAGATCCTTGATGATCAAGTTGATGTCTTGCCAATCCGGAACAATGGCCATTTCTTCGTGCAAGAGCATGGATATCACCGTGGGGAGCGCGTGATGGAAGCGGTGATATCGATTGTCATGAATATATTAAAATGACGCGGATCCTTGTGGGATCCATGAAATCCGTTCACGAAACTAAAATTAAGGTTAAAAAAATGAAAGGGAAAAAGGGTGACGAGAACTTTCTCAAGTTTTATCGGCATGATCCTCATTCTTTTTCGGATCTACCTTGTCTTCGTCGCCTTTTTTCTTGATTTCTTTCGATTCTGGCTCTTGAGGAGTTGTTGTATCAACTAAAGTCGACACATCTTGTTTTTGCTCGGGCGGCGTTGGGGGGGATGGCGGCAGCATGGTAGAATCCGGCGTGGATGGAACATTTTGTTCGGTTGTAAACAAATCTGCCGGGATCAGCTTTTGGACAAGTTCCGGCGTCGCGGGAACTTCTTTAACCGGGTTGATGTCGCCCAGCTTCGCAGCAGCATCTTCCTCGGGCTTTGGTTCGGGATACACGACGGGAATCCGTGCGACTTCTTCCTTGTCTCCCTTCACGGGGGGTTTTTGATCTGTCCTTGCAGTTTTTATGCTCGATGGGCCATTATGACCGGTTTTCCCCTTGCGCGCCAAGCTCTCGGCATCAACATAGGTTCCTCCCTTTCCAGGTTCGCTCTTAGGTCCTTTGCCTTTTTTAGGTTCTTCCTTGGGCTCCAACTTGATGAACATACCGTCGATCATGAATCTCGTTTTCGTGGCGAACTTGTTTCTTGCATCCGCTTTCCACGTCTTGGCATCTTTATCGTAGAAAGCCGTCTCCCAATTCTCCACGAACTCGGTCATCTTGTCGTGGATGAAGGATGAATCGATACGGGATACCATAACTACCGTCACGAAGTCACCCTGGAGAAACAAGATCTTGGAATTGAAGTATTCTTGCACCTCTACGACATTCGTCTTCTTCGATGGCTTTGCAAGGTGTTTCTCGATGGACTTTTTCAGGATCATGAGCATTTCGGGGACCATCACGTCCTCGGTCATCAAGGACTGTTCATAAATCGGCTCGGTCGAGCCGGCCAGGAAAAGCATAACGTATTGAAGGTTAGTCCGCCAATCCTCTTGATAGCTGACAGCAAACGGCTGGATCGGCGTCGCACAGGACCAGCAAGCATCGTTGTTGTTGAATAACGCTTGGGCACACTTGGTACAATAAATGCTGCCGCAAGTCGGGCAAACATAGGTGAGGCCTTCCTTGATGGGCCCTTTGTGTACCGTGCAAGTCTTGACCTCCTCGAAACGAACCATGCGACGCTTGATGATCTTGGGCCGCAAGTACAGCAAGAACACCAGCAAGAAAAAGATGCCTAAGATGATGGTAACGATGATTGTATTCGTGATCATGGATTCCGGGGATACTTGTCGCCGCACGTTGAGGATCAAGGTCGATTGGGACACCGTGTAATTTTCACTGAGGTAGGCGAGGATGTTGAGCTGGTAATACCCCTCGGTGTTTGGAAGCGTGAGCAAGGCCTGGTAGGTGCCGTTATTCATGTCTTGTAGCAGATCGATGCCACCGGCCCACGTGCAGGACACGTTTGCACCGGTTATGGAATGCCCGAGTGAGTCGATTAGGTTTATCGAAACGCGGACGGTATTACCTGGCTTTCCATCGATCGTGGTTTGATTCCCACCGATGGAAATGGTGAGTAACAATGGCAAGATATCCATGAGGAGGCTTGTCACCTTGGTATCATACTGGGAACTGGTTAGCACGAACGTGATCAGCTCCTTGCCAATGCCGAGGGCTGACGCGTTGAACGTGATCGAATGCGTGTTGGAAAGCATCGTTTCAACATAGGCGCCGATGGTTCCAGGCACGGACAAGGAAAGCCCGCTCGAGAGCACCGGGTTACCCGACAAGGAATCATTTGTCACGAACTCGATCGTGACGTTCTGGTCGAGGCAAGCTTGGATCACGGAGATGCCATCCCAGGTAAGCCCATTCACGATAATGCTTTGGTTTATCACCCGCTTGATGACGTGGAGCGTAAACGCGAAGTATTGTGCTGAATAATTTGGCATCATCACGAGAACTGTCACCGAATGAAAGCCGGGTGCGATTGCCCACGTGCCAACCGCCGTTCCTGCAGACGAACTGTTCACGATAAAGGAACAAACAAGCGCTTCGTCGATAGTCACGTTGGCAAGAGCACCAGTGAGCGTCGCGTTGGTCTCTTTATCTTCAAGATGGATGCGGAAATCGATATCCATGCCGAGGATTGCCTGGAGAACGCCATTTCCAATCAATGCACTCCCGTTCGCGGAAACGCTCATGGAGAGTTCACGGGGAACGATGGTCATCAAATAGATGATGGAAAATATCGCGTATGTGGATGAATTAGCCGTGATCGAGAGGACTTGGATACCCGTGGAGAAATCTCCGCTCATGATGTTGGCCGTGTAATTGCCTGCCTGCAACACGAAAACTCCAGACGGCCCTTTGGTGATCGCGTAATTTAACCCGATGCGGGCGATCGAACCATTTAATGCGTCGGTTACTGTCAGATTCAGGATCAATGCTTCGGTGAAATTCGCCGTGATGCTTGTCTCTCCAGAAAGGTTGACACCGTTGAGATGGATCGAACGATTTACCGGCCGCAATGACAAGATGAAGGAGATCGTGCCGGTCGCGTTGGCAATTTGGGCTGTTGATGACGACGAATTTGATGCACGGATATAAATGGTCTTGATCCCCGCCGTGTTGAATCCCGTCGACGAGCCCGTGTGGATCCTGAGCCAGAAAAGCCCGTTTGATGAAGGCACGATCGAATACCAGATGGGATTAACCGGCAAAGTAAATGCGGTGTCTTGATACAATGAAAACACCGCGTGCGTGTAATTCACCGTTGAGGGATAATCCGGGTGGAAATACTTCATCGCGAGGGGGCCGACGTCGTCCATCATAAAAGCGTTGATAGACGTGTTGAGCACAAAGAGCTGGGAGAGCCGGCTCCGGATTTCGAGCGTTCCGCTCAAGAACTGGCTTGCGTGATATTGCTTGCTCACGGTTACCGTGAAAGATCGCGATCCGACCGAGAACAATGTCGTGTTCAGCGCGATGGTGTAATTGCCACTCGCCGGTTCGGAGATCACGTAGGTAGAAGGATTCAGAACACCAACGGGTGCAACACTCACGACAATAGAAGCCCCGGGTATGCCGATGTCGTGCACGGCATCATGATAGTGGAAAACGAGGGACATGTTGAGCCCGTGCTCCACGACGATGTAATTCGTGAAACCCTCCGTGTAAGTCGAAATTGTCTGGACGGTGAGGAAATATTGCACTTGCACGGCTTCTTGCACGTCTGAATTACCCGAGATCTTGAGGATGAACACGCCTTCAGAGAGCATAGCATGATCAATGGTCGTAATGAACCGGTTACCCTGTAACACGAACATCCCAGAATTTCCGTTTGAAATGTTGTAGAAAAACGTGTAACTGGTTGCGAGAGCGCCGGATGGAATATCCTTGATTGACGCGTTCAAGGAAAAATCTTCTTGCATACCAATGGTGATGCCGATATCGCTGGTGATGTTCGTGCTATTTTTGAAAATCGTGGTGATGACGGGTCGACGGCTCAACGTGAAACTATAGACCGTCGTTGCTTCGGCGACGTGGAATGCAGATGAGGATGCGTTCCTTGCCAATATGTAAAGGTATTTCACCCCCGCCGTGTTAAAGAGAAACGTTGTACCGGTGTGCAAGATTAACTGGAACAATCCGTTGCCCAAGGAGGCCATGGAATAGTTCGAAGGTGCAACCAGCTGCGTCAACGCGCTATCTTGATAGAGCCAGAAACTCGACTGCGTGTAATTCAAGGTGGTCGAATAATCTGGATGGTAATACTTCAATATGACAGGGCCCATATCATCCAAGAGATAACAATTCAACGAATCGTTGATCGCGACGATTCTTGACTTCCGGGGCTCGATTTCCAGGGTACCACCGAGTGCTTGCGGCGAGTAATATGCCTTGGTCACCGATACAGTGAAAGTTCTCGTTCCTAGCGAGAACATTGTCGTGTTGAGGGTGATCGTGTAGTTCCCGTTCATCCCGTCGATTGCCGTGTAATCAGAGGGATCGATGATCCCGATCCCAGCAAAACTCACGCCAAGCGAGGCACCAGTAACACCTATATCATGCATAGCATCGTGATAATGAAACGCGATGGTTAGGTTGGTGCCGTGCTCGCGTAGCTGGTAGTTCGTGAACCCCTCAACGTACGTGGGAATCGTCTGTACCGAAAGGATGTACTGGATTTGGACGGGATCGTAGGTCGGGGATGACCCTACGATTTTAAGCACGAAGGTACCCGCGACAAGATCCGCATGGTTGATAGTAGCGATATAGCTTGCCCCTTGCAGCAAGAACGTTCCCGAATGCACGCCCGTGATGTTGTACGTGAACGAGAAACTTGTTGCGGGAGATCCCGAAAGCACATCCTTCACGGTCATATTCAGCGTGATATCATCTTGCAGCCCAACGGAGAGGCTTGCTTCCGTGGTGATGTTCGTGCTGTTTATGTACACGCCATATGATACCGACCGCTTGTTCAGGATGAAACCGAGGGCTGCGGTATCATTCGCAACGTAGAAGGGAGATGTTGACGAGTTGGATCCCACGATGTAAAGCTCCTTGATGCCAGGAGCATTCAGCGGCGTGGTAGAACCCGTCCAGATATTAATCGAATACAATCCTTGACCAAGATTTGCGAGTGTATAATTGGCGGTGTCAAGCTTCACGAGCAGCCAGCTATCGAGATAAATGGTGAACGATGCATGGGTATAATTAATCGTCGCCGGGAAATCGGGATGTACGAAGCGAACCACGAATGGGCCGATCTGATTGTCCAGGTATCCTGTTAAGCTCGCATTAAGGCAACTCAGCTGGGAGCTTCTGCGATTCACTTTGAACGTGCCGCCGAGGACCACGACTTCATGAAACGGTTTTTGGACCGTAATCGAGAACGCGTGGGTGCCAAGCCCAAAAGAGGTCGTATTGAGAAGGATCGCGTAATTCCCATTCAACGAGTCGACGATCGTGTAGTTGGCACCAGAGAATGAAACGGAGATCGAAGCACCGGAAATGCCTTCATCACGGATGACATCATAGTAATGGAATGAAATGTTTGCAACGAAACCGTGCTGCGTTTCTTGATAACTCGTGAACCCATCAACCCTCGTGTCGACGTTTATGGAGATGATGATGAACATAATGGCAGGCACGAAACCTGCTTTTGTTGCGCTTACAGTCAATTGATACGAGCCAGGGCTTATTCCCGACATGTCCAGGTTGTAATCGTAGATGCCCGGCGTTGATTCCGTGAACGCGAAATTGATGACCGTCGTGCTGTTCAATGAACCCATCACCGTGGCCCCTTCGATCAAAGCATATGCGAAGGAGTCGTTAAACAAAATCCTGACAGGGATGAGGGAGTCAACAAATTGTGACGTGGTGTTATCACCACGCGCGTCAAATGGATACGTGATTTCTAGCCAGGAATTGTGCGTGCTGGTCATGGAAAATGCCTGGAAGCCGATTTCCGTTCCATTTTCCCAGGCAATCAAGCCGGAAAACAACCCTCCCGTGGAATTTTGCGGTGCAAAAACGACGGGGCCTTGGTTGATGTTGGAGATGCCACTGGCCGTGAACGATCTCGACGACCAGAGGGTTCCGGTGGGCGTGTCGATGATCATCGTTCCATTTCCAGAAGGTTGCGCCAAAAGAACTCGAAAAGGTGCTTGAATATACACGCTTTGTTGATTCGTGAATGACAGGCTCCCGGACCAAGTCGAGTTGTCGGTTGACAACAAGACGGAGGCGAAATAATTTCTCGAATGGGCGATCACCGTGTACCAGCCTGAAAATGCAGTCGTGAACGAGAACCACTTTCCATTTTCCCCGCCTCCTTGATACGAGATAACCATTCCTGTCGGATCCTTGACATTGTCAATGATTAATGTTCTCGGCTTTGTCACGTTTAGCATGTAATTCTGGTGCCCCGAGGGAATGTACACGTTTTCGTAACAGCTCCACGACACGTTCTCACCCGCATTAGCCGAATATGATGTTCCTGTGCTTGCGAAATTTTGCGTCCACGTGGATGTCACCGATGCTTCCACGATCAGCTGGATCGATGCATCAAATGACAGCGATGGCGATGCCGTCGTGAACCCAAGATTCATCGGATTATTTAGCCAATTGCCGGATAGCGTGAAGGACCCACGACCCCATAATCCGCTCGATGCACCGGTGATCGCCGTTCCATTGACGCGCAAGTTGATGTCGGTTTGGGTCGCGTTTGCAGCGGTGGTTAGGACAAACTTGATGTCATCGACCACGAGCAACTGGCGATCGGAATTCTTGAAATTGCTGAACGAGATCGACGTGGGCTGGGTAAACCGAATGCCGACCTGGAACTTGATTTGCGTGCTCGCACCGACGTTGTTGAACAAAGACGTGGTATTCGACCATAGCACCAGCCCGATGTTACCGGTCGACCGCCACGACCGGGATATCTGGTTCAAGGCTTGAAATCCGCGAGAAAAAATGACTGAATCGTTTATGGCCACGTAGAGCTCGAAATCGTTGCTCTCCATTAGCTTGTCTGCATAGTAATCGAGCGAAAAGTACGCGTTTTGGACTGAACCACGCGGCACAGGGAAAACCTTGTAAAATTCGGCCTTGTCTGTTTGTTCATAGGAAAACCGGCCGTAACTATAATCGCCAGGATGCCGGTCAATGCCATCGATCTCCAGACCGAGGCCAACTTCGTTGGAACGCACGGTTCCAGAACCAGAAGCCCTCCCAGGAGTTGAATAGTAATCCGACGTGAACGTCCAACCGCTCGTCCTTGCCGAAATGTTCGGGACCGTGGCTGTTGTATACTCGTAGTACTGGATCTTCGCGCCCAAGTTGTAGGGCATCTCTGCTTCGTTCACGCCATCGGACACGTACGAGATCGTGATGCGGTTTGTCTTGAACCACGGCGTGAGTACGTTTTGATTGTTATCCGTGAAATCCATGAGGAATTTCGAGTTGTTATCGAAAAGCACGAGATAATCCCGGCCATTCTCGAAGTTCACGTGAGAAAAATTCACGCGCATATAATTAGCGATTGGTTGTTGCAACAAGAGCTGGTCCTGGCTCGATAGATGGTTGAAATTATAATTATTCCAGCGGATGTCGACGTTCATCCGTTTATCGTGTGAATCAAAGGCAGCTGAGCCAACGGTCGAGAGCTGGTACTTGTCAACGATGAAGCCGTCGTATTGTACCGTCCCATCGCTCGTTAGATTGAAGGAGATCTTGTTGGTCGTGATCCAGGGCGTCCACCTGTCTGCGGAAGAGATCTTGCCGAACCCGAATGCGGTGTTGTAGGTCTTGTAATTGACCGATAGATTGTTGTAGAGGAGAAGAGAATCGTACGACTCCTCGATATCGAGCAGCGAGAAATGCGCGCGCATGTAAGGTCGTATTGGCAATGCAGATTGCAGCACCCAGCCGGGATTTGCCAGCTTATTCGCGGGATATGGATGGGAACTCTCGACGAGGGTCGTGAACGTCTCGTTCGCGGGAACGTAGGAGATATAATCGATGCTATAACCGTTCGCATATTCCGTCGCGCCGGTACTCTCATAGGCGACGAACACCTGCGAGCTTTCTATCCAGCTCGAGTTCACGTTCGTTTGAACATTGGTGATGCTCTGGAGAACCGTGCCTTCTAAATTCACGATGCGAACCCAATCCTGGTTGTTTTGCATGTTGATTTCCTTGAAATGGATGCGGATGGCACGCGCATCGGGAACCGAAATTAGTTGCTTGGACGTGGTGATGTTCTGGTTTGGAAAATACGTGGTGTTACTCGGGTACCAATAATTGTAGTTCACCCGGGTGGCTGTCGCATCCAGAGATGATAGGGATGTGTCCGGGAAGGAACCGCCCGTGATCCAATCACGGGTATCCCGTATGTTCGTGATATTCGAGCTGGCCCTCGTTCCTTTCCAGCCATGCACGTTGTCGATGAACATTGGAATATTTTTCGTTGAAACATTTGTTACAGAAATTCCTGTTTGCGTCGTGACTTGTTGGGCAGTTGCCACGCCTTGAAGCGCGTTGCCTGTTCCTTGAAACTCGTCAGATGCCGAGATCGTACCAGAGGGATTCAAAGGCTCTGTTTGATGAAATGACTTAGTTTCTGGTAAAGAAAAGATGAGAAGCGAGGAAGCGGACGAGATTATGATGGAAAAAATGGCAACCGTTAAGAAAAATGCACTTTTCATGTAAAATCGACTCTTACGTGTTGGTTTATGCACAAATGACATGTTCCACAAATAATTGATTCTTTTAAAAAGAGAACCATCTTGAACCTTTCTCCGATATCGAATAATCCGAACGGGTTTCTGGTTTGAATTTTTCGGGAAATGTACCTAGTTCTGACGTTTCTAATGTGCATTAAAAATTGTGGAAACCACCACATAGGAAAATAAATGGGAGAACCTAATCAAGTCACAACCATCAACTTGACATCAACCAAGGGCATGAACTATGAATGCAACTTCCATCGATAGAAACAACCCACGAGCATTCGCGAAATCGTTGCGAAATGGCATGATCGTCCTGGTCATTTTCAGCGGGTTCCTGGTCGGTACCGGCATCTATTTCAACATGAGCACATCGAAATATGCCACCATCTTGTATCATTACAACGCGGAATACCGCGCTGGCAGCACCGCCATTGAAAATGCCATCATCAACGTCGCGATACCGGAGCTCATCAAGATGTACTACGCTCATCGGCAATGGAATTGGACCCTTGAGCTGCAAGCGTGGGCCATCTTGAATATGTCGCAGACAAACGCAACGGTCTTCGGGATGCTCCGAGACATGATAAACTCCGGCCAATGTGAGCTTATCTCGCCGTTGTGGAGTTATCAGCTCTTGACCGCATTCTCGCTCGATGACGTGAACATGTCACTCACGCTCGCCAGAAATATGCTGCGCGGATTGAACATCACCCGATTTACCCGGGTTTTGTTCTTCCAGGAAAGCCAGGCATTCCCCGGCTTCGGAAACCAGGTCTTCAAGGACTTCGGATTCGACACTTGCATGATCGGTAGCCACATTTTATCGCTGCACGGCATCAGGCCCACTAAACCGCTGTATCGCCAGCGACTATGGAACGAACCGTCAACGGACTTCTATTACCTCCCCTTCAACTGGGTACCTGAGCTCGTGCAGGGTGGGTTCCATTTCTGGACGTTCCTGGCAACGGGGGAAACGGTCACCGGGCGAAATGTTTTAACAGCCCAAGGGTCGGGCCAGAACGAATCGGCATACCTTCCCGCTCCAGAATTGATCCAGGCACACGCGGAACACTTGCAGAAGCTCTACGAGTCGGGATACAAGCTCATGACCATCAACGACTACGTTACCTTGCTGGAAGGCCGAAACGAGGTCACGAATCTCGATACGTGCGTGCCAGAAACCACGTGGCGCGATCTCCCCGGCTTCGAGATCAACCGCGACGACAGCAATGGTTTGTGGACGTGGATGGCCTACAACACGGCGGCCGGCAACGCGACCAATCCAGGCAACGACGATGGCGACCAGCTCGCGGAAACCTACCGGACGGGCAATTATTTAAAGGCAGTTCGAACATTGCTGCTCGCGAATTGGAGTTCGCTCGCGCCCGCGACCCGCGATGCACTGAACGCGTCGATCTTCGACGCGTACAAGTATTACTTCAAGGCACAAGGCACCGACGCGTATGGCTGGGAGCCGGGCTGGATCGTGGACAACGTCTTGCACGAGACGGATTACTCGCGGAACAATAACCGCTTCGCCCGGGAACTCGCGACGACTGTCCTGCAAAACTTGAGCACCACCTTGAACCTCGGGAGCAAGATCCAAGTCTTCACCGAAAACATGAGCCTGAACGCGGGCACGACAGCATTTGCAAACGAGACGACCGATTGGATCAACGAGACCGCCACTCCAACAAGTGAAACGCTCGCGAATTTGCCCATATCCATCTTGATCAACGACACGCAATCTGGACCGGCCTATTCAGTCGCTATATCCAACTGCACGTATGGTGGGTTCACGTACAAGAAGGTCGACATCACTATGCCGAGCATGACACGCGTGCGGGTACAGCTCGGGACCACGTACCCGATCTGGTACAGCCCGACGTTTTACGAGCAGCAGGCATTCCAGTTCACGCTCGAAGGCGACGAACCTTATTTCTTGCCGCTCTCGAACGGCCTCTTGTTTTTCGGAAGTGAAACGAGCGGCATCGCCGTGATCAAGAACTGCTCGTCGCGTCACGTGGCGCTTATGGCAGACAAGAACTGGGTCGGGTATCTCGAGGAATCGGACTCCAGGCACCCGTACGCGGTCAAGAACGTTCATTACTCGTTCCTCGTGGTGCAGAGCTCGCTGCAGAACGCGATTGATCTCGCATATTTCGCAAATATCAAGCCAGTCCTGACGCTGGACACGACATGAGGTGGAAAAAATGAGAAACCGAACGACAATCTCTCCCGTGGCAGATGAAATCGCAAACACGCTCGCGTGGGGCGGCATTGGATCCTTAATCGGTGGAGTTTTACTGGCGGCTATTTGGGCCGTGTTTGAATTCGTCGACATCGCCCAGTTATACGTGCATTATGCCTCGCCGCTGCTGTCAGAGACTTTATTGACCTTGATGTTGATCATCGGCGCCATCTGCTTGGCCAACTTCGTGGTCTCGATGATCGGGATTGGCTTAGTAAACAACAATCGCCTGAGCGCGAAGAATTTCGCACTGGTATCAGCTGCGCTGCAAATCTGGCTGCCGCCAACAGGCACGTTCTTCGGCGTCACGCTGCTTTCCATGGCACGTGCATGGCCAGCGGCCGCGAATGCACCAGACAAGGCAATCGATGATAAGACCGCCAAGGATCTCCTCGTTTTTAACGCGGTGTATTGCGCCTTGACCGTGGGCTTCTTGCTTCTCATGATTCCGATAGCCTACTTTTTACCAGTCGAATTCGCCAATGATGAGGAACTCTTCTGGCTGCGGCTCAACATCTGGAACATCTTTTACGCGGTTAATGCTGTCGAGGTCGGAATAGCCGTGCTACTTTCCATCACGGCATGGATGGCCAAGAACGAGAAGAATGGATGGAAACCACTGCTTTGGACGACGTGCATCTTGATGATCTTCGCCATCCCGATAGG
>Ga0315277_10003689_pt1 | contig 20724 bp, 14 predicted proteins | sample YL17G05_15_MG_FD_203695 | JGI IMG/M metagenome (GOLD analysis project Ga0315277, IMG submission 203695) | Sediment microbial communities from Yellowstone Lake, YNP, Wyoming, USA - YL17G05_15 | ecosystem: Environmental > Aquatic > Freshwater > Lake > Sediment | place: USA: Wyoming | collected... | reverse complement strand
TGGAAATGAAGTGCTATTCGGTTTTATCAAGTCGCTTGCATACCAGGAGGGATTGTGTGTTTGCTCGATCGACCGTAACGGCAGGAATCGAAAGCAATTGACATCAGGCGAAGAGTCAATAAACAATCCTCTTACATCACCCGACGGTCGGTGGATTATCTATGGCAGCCACTCACTCAGCAGTCCAACAGATTCTTCGATGGTATATTTAATCGACGCAAAAAATCCTGCCATTCCAAGAATGGTTGGTAAAGGTGTGCCAATACGTTGGATCGATGAAAAGAAATTTCTCAGTTTTGATGATTCTTCGCAAAGCACATGGCTCAATACCATTAACGGAGAGCCCCGAAAATTTTTTGATGACTCAACATGGGCGATTCCTCTGCAAGGGGGGAAGTATATCGGCTATGGTGATAGACGATCCGGGCGACAAGGCCTATGGATTTGTGCGGCATCTGGCGTTAAAGATCCCGAACTCCCATCACCCCGAATGCTTTCATCGGTGGAATACGGTGAATTTGATAAGAGTGGAAAATTCTTTTACTATGTAAAAAATGCCGGTGAACTTCGTCGAATCTCCATTCCCTCAGGAAAGGAGGAGGTCATTCGCGGTGTTTTTCCCGGTATAAATCCATCCCTGTCATGGCTTGACATAAGTTACGACGGAAAGGAGATCGTCTATACCGACACACGGTTTAACAGCAAGCTTATCATGATTGAGAATTTATTCAAATAATAAATGATGGTCAGGAATAAACTCATGATTATCTGTCCATTATTCATTTAATTTTTCATAATGCGACCAGTTACAGTAAAAAGCGCATAGGAGGAACTAACATGTACATGAGACTTGTCTATGCGAGATCCAAACCGGACTTGGTTTGGAAAATTCAGCAGATATATTCTGAAAAAATTATTACGAGGCTAAAAGAAATGCCGGGCTGTCTTTGCTCCTGCCTGATACAGAGCGACGCTCATGAGGATGAAGGCATTTCGATGACGTTATGGGATTCTCAAGCACATGCTGAAGATTATGAAAAGAGTGGTATTTTTCAAGAACTGCTTGGTGAAGTCAGACCTTATTTATCCGATTCATCGGAATGGAAATTACAATTATCAAAAGAACTCAAATTGGAATATCAGCCCGTACCAGAAGAACCAGTACTGAAAGCGTTCACATCATTTGTTCAGACAGATACAAAAATCCCATCAGAAAGCGGTTCCCCTTTAATGTACCTGCGGATCCTCTCTTTAACAATTAAACCGGGGATGATGGAAGAATTCAGAAAAATTTATAAAGAAGAAATTTTATCAATTCTTCGTGGTGTGAAAGGTTGTCGATACGCGTTCCTGACAGAAAGCACGCAGGATAAATCCGAGGTACTCTCATTAACGATTTGGGACAGTAAGCAAGATGCGGTCGACTATGAGAGCAGTGAAATATTTAATGAAATGATGGAAAAAGTAAAACACACGTTTTCGGAATTGTTTCACTGGAAAGTAGCCCTTGAAAAGGAGTCTGGCGGAAAGGTTGTTACTACTGGAGATCCTCGTTCAATGAACTATACTATAGTAACTGGAAAATTTTTTAACGCTTGAGATGTAAATCACAGCGGACAGAAAATGATTGGCCAAACAATATCACATTATAGAATTCTCGAAAAGCTTGGCGAAGGCGGAATGGGCGTTGTCTACAAAGCCCACGACACTAGACTCGACCGCGATGTTGCACTGAAATTCCTTCCTCGAGAACTCACTTGTGATCCCGACGCGCGAAAACGCTTCATCCATGAAGCACAGGCAGCTTCAATACTGGATGATCCGAATATCTGCGCAGTTCATGAAATAAATGAAACCGAAGATGGTAGTTCCTATATCGCTATGGCCTGCTATGATGGGGAATCGCTGAAGCAGAAAATTCAGAGAGGACAATTGCCAATCACTGAAGCCATCGATATAGCAATTCAAGTGGCACGAGGTCTTATTAATGCGCACGGACACGGTATCGTTCATCGGGATATCAAACCGGGAAACATAATGATCACTACTACCGGTGTGGTGAAGATTCTCGATTTTGGACTTGCAAAACTTGCCGGATTATCTACCATAACTAAGATGGGATCTACTGTCGGTACCGTTGCATATATGTCTCCTGAGCAAGCGCGTGGAGAGGTAGTTGACAATAGAAGCGACATCTGGTCCCTTGGAGTTGTGCTTTATGAAATGATCGCGGGTCGCCCTCCATTCACCAGCGAGTATGAACAAGCGCTGGTCTATGAAATTTTGAATGAGCAGCCCAAACCCATTTCTGAAATACGCAGAGATGTACCGAAAGGAATAGGCTCGATACTTCAAAAAGCATTAGCGAAGAATCCTGCCGAACGATACCAACATGCCGCGGAACTGCTGACCGACCTAGATGCGCTGCGGGAAGGTCGGGCAATCGGCAGGAAAAAGAAAGTCCGGTTAATAAGACATCTATGGAAGCCGGCTATCAGGTATGCTGTAATCGCTCTTGTCATGGTCTTAGCTGCAGAAACGCTGTACCGGATATTTAAACCTTCGGTGGTGCAAGACGAGTTGAACTTCGCAATCGGGATTCTTCCGTTCGAAGATCAAACCCACGAAGCAACTATTATGGAATGGATCCCGACTCTCCAAAGGGTTCTTGCCTCAGAGCTTAGTGGTATGAAGAACCTAACGGTATTCGATCCATCGAGTCTAAATGGCCTCCTAGAAAATGAGCTGGGTACGGCGCAACCAGCGCGTGGTCCTAAATTGTACGATGCGATCAGGAACACAAAGATCTCCTATGTTGTTGATGGGGCAATAATCAAATCCGGCGGTGCTTATGAGATCCGATCGAACGTTATCGATCCGTCAAACGGAAAAATCCTCTATTCGGCCCAAATCCCAGTAGCTGGTTTTGGGGATCTAACGAAGATAGGCCAGTTAGTCTCTCAAAGGATTCTGAGTTATTTTGAAATGATTCTTCATCTGAAAACGATTAAGGAAATTAAACCATGGATTGAGCATAAGACTAGTAATGTAGAAGCTCTGATAGCATTCGAAAAGGCATACCAATTGATTTACAGCGAGAAGGGTGGGCCTGAAAGGGGTAAATACCTTCGCCGAGCTATCGAACTTGACTCGACTTTCGTCACGCCGCGTCTGTGGCTCATCCAAGCACTGGTGGGCAGCGACAGTATACAGCAAGCGAAGGAACATTATCAGACTCTCCTTAGGCTTGAATCCGGTTCGAGCCCCTTTGAACAGGAGATGATCAACTGGGCCGGTGCATTCATTAACGGTGACCAGCCCGGCCAGGAACGATACCTACATATGGCCTTGGAGTTGGCTCCCGGTAATAATATACTTCTCCTCAACCTTGGCTGGACCCGTTTCGAGATGGGAAAATATTCTGAGGCAGTGGAAACCCTCCTACCTGTCTATGCGAGCCACTGGAATTATTCAGCCACCTATTGGCTTCTTGGCGCGTGCTATAACAGGTTGAAGCAATATGATAAGGCCAGGTATGTCCTCGAACAATCGCTTTCGGTCAGTCCGGTTAATCCAGACATCTACGGATTATTGTTAACCCTCATGCTTAGGGAGAATGATACCGTTAAATCTGCGGAGTATGAAGGTCTCTATTTGCAGACCTCGCTGGATGCGGGTAAGTCGTATGCATCTCTCGCCATGATATGCGCCGCGGAGGGATTTAAAAATGAGGCCGCAAGGTATTACCGCTCGGCGTCGGAGCTGAGGCCGAATATTGCGTGGTATCACGATAGCCTTGGTAACGTGCTTTACCGGCAGGGCAAGGTGGGAGCGGCCTCCGATGCATATTCCCGTGCCCTCACGCTGGATTCGACGAGTGTTAACGCTCATTTGATGCTGGGGAAAATATATGAATCAGCGGGCAAACTCGAAGATGCATTGCAACATTATCGCATATATCTCAAATATGATTCCACAAGCAGGAAGGCGGTTGAAGTACGAAATTCCGTCTCCAGATTAATTAACTGATTCAATTAACTATCTTAGAAAGGATCCTACAATGCCAAAGAAAAAGGGAGTAAAAAGAGTATCTCTGAACTCGGTTTTAAATCGGGCGATCAGAGATAAAAAGTTCCTTAATGCCCTTTTGAAAAATCCGATTAAGGCGTTGGAAACCAAAGGTCTGGCGATGTCGGAGAAAGAAAAGGCGTATCTTATAGTTAGGGTTGACTATGCTCGATGCTTAAAAAATACAAAGAATATCTATGAACTACCACTGAAAGGTGGTGATGGGCCCTGTGTGTGGCCTTGTTTTAATTTACTACTGAAAGGTCGAGTGGGCTGTGCGTGGCCTCCTCCTAAATAAGTGTTGGATGCTGAGGGTTTGTACAATGCCAAAGCTTAAAAATATTTAAGTGATATTGATAATTAAGAGAAAAACGAGATCGCTATTCCAAATCCGACAGGCTCATGTCAAGGTTTGTATTCTGAGTCTTCGGCATGAGACCGAAGCGCAGTTTCATAGCTACCATGGTCATTGAAGGTGAAGCATGTTAAGTTTACATTCATTCTTCCGATGGCGGGTGGAGAGGACTGTCAACTCATGGCCGCGGGTGATTCAAAGAGATATTCGGCAGTATCTCGGTTTGGCACGCAAGAAGTTCGGCGCTGATGTCCGCCTTCACGGCCGCAGAACTGACCAGCCGTATTGGATTCTCCTACCGTTCTGGCTAAAGCAAAAGCTTGGTCGAAGAAATGGGGTATTTCGGGGTAAGCATTTCATGGATGATATACTCTGGGGTCAATATTGCCTGTTTATCTTTATTAGAATCCAGGACGATCTCTTTGACAAGCACACAGAACGTTTCTCTCTCATCTATCCATCGGATTTGTTCCTGTTCGAGGCAGAGCATGTTTTCTCCAAATACTTCCATAAGGCATCTGCATTCTGGAATATCTACAGAAGTTGTATAGTAGAAACCATTCTTGCCATTGCGAGCGGGGATAGTATGGAGCGCAAGCCCGTGAGAAATCGTGAGCGGTTGCTCTCGGCTCATGGTCTCACATCTACGATCTGTAACGTCGCCCCGGCAGCGCTATGCCTGAAGGCAGGGCGAATCAGGGATTTCAAACGCGTTTCGGTCTTTGCCACGGAAATGATGAAAACCGGGGCGATCGTTGACGATTTGCAAGACCTGGAAGAGGATCTAGAACGCGGACGATTCAATTATGCCGCATCTTTTTTCCTGCACGGTATAAGAATGAAAAAGTCCGGGAAGAAAATTGTTCGCCGCCAGATCGTCCGCAATGTTCTGCTCAGCGATGGATTGACCAGGTTGTTTCAAGAAATCAATCGTCACCTGGACCTTGCGGAAAGGTCAATCAAGCCCATTGCGGTCCCGGCAGCTAATAAGTATCTCCAATCCTACCGCAGATCTATTGCCATTATGGAGAATGACATCCATCGATGGAGAGTACGCACGATCTTCGGGAGTAGGATTGGGAAGATGTGAATGATGCAATCCAATTGAGGAATTAACTATCATTCCAGTTGGTACACCTTTAAAAAGGAGTAGGCTAGTCTGGGCATTCCGAAGAAATCAGGATATCACTAGTCAAAAGTCGGAATTTTTACCGGACAGGGTAAAAGTAATTTATCATGGCCGAGTACGGTGATCCGCGAGCGCTTTTTCAAGAGTGGGAAAGACGTCAAATATCTTTACAAGTTGGGTGATATTCAGTAGTTCTTGTACGGCTGTTCCAACACCTGCCAATCGAAGATTTCCCTCTATCTTCCGTACGGAAGTATAAGCGCAAACAAGCGAACCGAGACCACAGCTGTTTATATGTTTTACGCTGGTGAGATCGATAATAAAATTTTTGCTGCCTTTTTCGACAAGTTCATGTATCTTTTCGCGCAGTTTGTCTTGCTGCGGCTCAAGGAGAAAGTCCCCCTCCAGATGTACAACGCTGACACCAGCACTGTGAGTAACCTTTAAATGCATAAACCCTCCTATCGATACGTTAGTTACAGTTATGGCCCTCTATTAAAATCTCATGTCCGAGCCAAAGATTACCTAAAAATGAAACAATTCTCCGCATCATAAGCAAATTACTCATTTTAATAATATTTATTTCAATTTCATTGCGCGGTCCGGATACCTGCTTGTACACTACTTTTGAAGAAGATGAAGCTGCCAGTCACTGCGGCTGCTTTTATGCAATATCGGTGATATTGCCAATTTCCCGGTTCTGCCGACACGCTTATCTAAATATCGGAGCTCATCAAATTTCTCTTGTATCTCCTGATCAATCGGTGCATCAAATCCTGCCTCCCTCATCAATAACATACCTTTTGCCCTCATGGAGAGTTCCGTGTGAATCCGGATCAGGCAGAGCATGTCGCCAATTACCTCAGCCGGGAATTTGGCTTTTAATGTCTGAAGGTACTGACCAATACGCGATTCAGAAAGATTCCCACTCATAATAAGATGTATCAATTCAAGATCAGAATCTAATCCCTTACCAAGCCACGATCGCGTGGATTCCTCACTGTGCTTAAAGATTATAATCATCATTGCCGGAAGAATTAGCAGAATGAGAACAGTCGAAGTAACCGGGTGTAAAATGAAATGATTAAAGAATGAATGAACGACAATCGCGAGAAGCACGCCGGGTAAAAATATTTTCAGGGTATTGGATGGATATCGATCAAATAAATATCTTGCGACAATACTGACAATAGCTGTCGCCCCGCCATGCATCATAGCTGTCCCACATCCACGGATAATCCATAGTAAAAGGTTATCCTCCTGAAATGTCCAGAGGTAATATATATTCTCCGTAAAGGCAAAACCGGCTCCGATGGCAAACCCATAAATCGCAGCATCTACCATGAAACCGATTTTTTTAGATTTAATAAAGTAAACAAGAAACGATGCTTTTAATATTTCTTCGACACATGGTCCAGGGTACCGCCGATAGAAAGGAATGTCCATGTGTAACTTATCAATAATAAATGTATTGATGTAAAACGAAAATAGTGCAATAATGCATCCTATTCCTATCGTAAGAAGTACCGAACGCAGTCTTACAAGTTTATAGCTGTCAAGAAATATTAACGCGGTTAGAAATAAGAAAATGGGCAGTAAGCTGACAAGAACGTTCAATACGGTTTTTTCCACGGATTATAAAATCTTGAGTGAAAACATGAATTCTTTTGTCGGGCGGTTATTTCTTTCCCATGCAATCGCATAGCCAAGTGAAAATGTTGATTCCATCCTTGAAAGGAGCACAATTTTAAAATCGACTTGCGATCCGGCATTAAAATATATCTGCCGATAATCTGCTTCTGCTATATTCGTGGCGATTCCCGATGAGAAAAGTGTCATATGAGCCCAGTTGCAGAATAAATTCATAAAACCGAAACGACGAAAGCGCAGTGGCGGTAGGGACCACTCGATGAGTAATTTACCAAAGTCTGTTCCGCCGATTGTATTCAGCTCCGCCCCGGGAAAACTGTAGTACATCCGATATCGCTTTGATGTCTGGTAATCGATCCAATTATTACCAAATCCACCGAAGTAAAAATTCGCAAACGGTTCATCACGATCGCCAAGAGAGTATCCCGCCGAACTCCTCAGCCAGATAGAGGAATGGTGAATAGGAAGAAGAAGACCGTAATCGACATTCGCGTACACTCGAGGGAAATGGTTTCCATTTACGTAATTATCAAGCGTGTTGAACTGAGCACGGATACCACCTTCTGATTCTATAGCACCTAATGACCGCCGCAGGTTGGTGTAATTCAGCATGATATTTCCTGTAAGGTATCTATCGAAGGATGCCGATATATTCTGATAATCTGGGAGTTTTTGCAAACCGCCCCATCCTGTCGCGGAAATTGTGTAGCTGAGAGACTGCGGATTGTCATCTAGGATCCTGTTATTGTAGGATACGCCCACAGAATAACCTTTACGGCTGGTTTTTGTTGGTCCAAATAGATCGTAAAAATCCGATCTGTTATACGTTGCGTTAAATTTCCATCCCCAGTAATTGTAATTCAGCGACAAGTGGAATCGTTCATTCATAGGAAGAATCTTATGGGGAGTGTAAGTCGCTGTTGCATTTATGTCGTGCAGCATCAGAGGATCCATGAGATTAAATCGAACTCCAAATGCCGTAAAATCCTTATAGCCATCAACGATGGGGTACGCGGAGCCAAACCTGATCTCACTTAATCCATTATAATCGCCTGAGTATGTGGTAAGCGAATCAACATTAATTGTCAGCGGTGAAGGCAATGTCCAGGTTCTTACAAGTGGATGCTTTTCAGAAATTTCATATCCCAGATAATTAATAGTGCTTACATCTTCCCGTACAGCATTTGGGATCATAACCGGCGTAAATCCATTACCGGAATATCGAAACGCAACAAGAGAATCACCTGAAACCGGCACGGGCCTGAATAATCCGGTTTCGCAATTTGTCAGCCGCTCCATCTGCTTTGTCGTGAAATCGTACCGGACAATATTTGAGACGCCTGTGTGGAAGTATGTGCTTCCGTACAAGTAACGTCCATTCGGGGAGAAAACAAAGTTCAGCGGTGCATTATTTTCGAATTCATGCAATGTTTCGTACTCGCTGTCTCCTCCGAGTAATATATTAATATGCATGCGTACGAGTTTATGTTGCCCGCTGATTTCCATCACGGAACCCGTTAAATATTTTCCATCGGGAGATATGTCAATATCGAACAGATCTGTCCCGTACGGCAACCGTACGAGTTCATTCCATGCCTGGTAAGGGTGGGGAAAACGGACAATAGTAGAGTAACCATTATGGTGCTGTATACCCCAGATTGATGTATCGGCTGAATTGAAGGCCAGATCTCCCGCTCTTGCGTTTTTTGCTAAGATTTCTGATTTACGCGTCTTAATATCCACTACACAGAGATCACGCCAACCCTTATTGTTCTTTGATGTATAAAATAATTTTCCATTCATACGGTCATATGCTAAATGGCAAACGTAATACAATGCCGGAGTTGGTATGACGCAGATATTTTCTACCTGTCCGCTGCCGACATCAATTGAGACAATATTTGCAAGTTGACCCGGATAGTTGATTGCAGCGTACAGTTTATTTTCCGCAGAATCATAATAGGTGCGGGAGATCGCCCCTAACGGTTCTTTTGAAATATATCGATAAGAGGTTAAAGGTAACTGCCGGATAGAATCTAAATTTACCTGTTGCCATTCGTGCTCCCATTCGATCCATCGCGACCATTCCTCATCGAGGGAAGCGCCATACACTTGTTTAAATTGTGATGTAAAATCCTGTTTTGTATCATCGGTCCGATCGATCCATAGCAATAACTTTTCAGGACCATAACGGTATGCGAGGTAGCTTACGAAACGTGTTCCGTAAAGATATGAATTCTGACCGATCTGAAAATCGACGGTTGTACCTTCAGATTCCAAACCAACCACATCGTAAAAATAACTGCTGTCGTTCACCATCGTTCTGAATACCATCTCGTCGTATCCACCCTGTGCGCGTCCGATGCCGCCTGCCAACCAGGTTTCCATAAAGACCGCGATGCCTTCCAGATACCAGCGGGGAGTATATTTCCTTGGAGCAGTAAGGTAGCTGTACATCATGGAGATTGGATTTTCGTTCGATACGGGTACTTTTCCCAAAAAGAGCGAACGATAAAAATTATCCGCCGATGACGCCTTATCGGTACTGACAACGTGCATCAGCTCATGACTCATAACCCAGTTCAACCGCTCGTTTGTTGGTGATGTTTCGTAGACGTACTCGAATGGCTCAATACCCAGTACCATATAATTGAAGGGGAGTGAGGTCGCTCCCGCATATCCGTAATCATCGAAATCCTGAAACAAGACCGTCACTTTTTCTGCCGGTGTGTAATGAAAAAGATTACTGTAAAAGTTGAAGGAATTTTCAAAACATCTCCTCAGATGCGAGATCACGTAGTAATGATTTTCATCATAGTAGATTAATCTTAAATTTTTTGTTTCGAACGAATACAGCGATGTCTGCGTAAAAGAGATATTCCATGATGACACCAGCCACACGATGCAATAAAGCCATAGCAGGGAACTTCTGTGGTGATTCATTTTACTGAACCTCCGTATGGGGATTCTTTTGATGAGTATAGTGAGGTCACTGTGGATATTTTTAAAAACGTTAAAAAGGCAGAGGAGACGCTTTGCGTCTCCTCATTTGCCTCTAATCCACCTTGAATCGAATAAACTTATGTATTATTGCTATTTCGGAACATTTTGCCGGTTTTCTATTTGTGGAGGCGCAAGTCTCTGTTCCATATTATTGATTCTCTCCACCAACTTTAATCCTGCAGTTCGTTGTTCCTCCGGAATGTTAACACGATTTTCAATGTTATCGAGCCGGTTCTGCAATGCAAGGTATCGATCTTGTGGCGCTAACCGTGATTCGATATTCTGAATTTGCTTTTCCAACGGAAGACTTGCCGTTCTTTCGATCATTCTGATTTCACAGACGGCGAGTTTTGATTCCAACGGCAACGAAGCTATTTTTAATTCTGCTTGCAACGGTGCAACCCTGTTTACCAGGTCATTAATTCTCTTTTCCAACGGAAGATCCGCTTTTCGCTGAACTTCGGGCAGTGGTGCAAGCCTCTTCTCTAAATTTGCCACACGCTCTACCAGAGGTAAACCAGCACTCCGCTCCATCATGATCGCCTCCAGACGTAGAACCTGAGCTTCCATCGGTAATGGTTCCCTTCTGGCAACTTCAGGTAATGGAGCAAGACGGGTAACCATGTCGTTTATTCTCTTTTCCAACGGAAGATCCGCTTTTCGCTGCACTTCGGGCAGTGGTGCAAGCCTCTTCTCTAAATTTGCCACACGCTCTACCAGGGGTAAACCAGCACTCCGCTCCATCATGATCGCCTCCAGACGTAGAACCTGTGTTTCCATCGGTAATGGTTCCCTTCTGGCAACTTCAGGTAATGGAGCAAGGCGGGTAACCATGTCGTTTATTCTCTTTTCCAACGGAAGATCCGCTTTTCGCTGAACTTCGGGCAGTGGTGCAAGCCTCTTCTCCAAATTAGCCACGCGCTCTATCATCGGCAAACCAGCGCTTCTTTCTAATAACTTTGCTTCGATACCTGCCAATCGGGCTTCTACCGGCAACGGCTCTCTACGCGCTACCTCCGGCAGTGGTGCAAGCCTTTCGGCCAAATAATTACAACGTGCGGTTAGAAGCGCTTTTCGTCCATCTTCAGCAACTCGACCTTCCATTCCATCAATCCGCTTTTCGATTTCAGCAAGGTCCGCTTCAGATAACTGTTGGGCTTCCAGCTTTACATCCTTATCGCTCAATTGCTGCGCGTTGTATTTCTTCACTCCACCGATCGTGCCGCTCGCATTTTCTTCCGTTGGCCACGGAAAGATAAAAGCGAAGTATACAATTGCAAGAACCGCAACGAGTGCGCCCGCAAGTACTACTTTGTTTTTCATAAAAACCTCCGGTTAGGTTGTTGATTTATTGATTAGTTAGTTAAACTTTACTTTACGATCTCTATAATAAATACAAAGCAAAAATGATCTAAGTTGGAATTTGTTACATCTTCGATTACGGTTCATTTAGTATAGTTCTCTCCGTAATCATCAAACCTGCAGAGTAAAGCTTCAATTGCAGGGGAGACATATGTGAAGTTTTGCGATCCCAGATAATGAGATAGCTGTTGTCACCGATGCAAGAAAATTGTATAGAATTACCAGATACACTGAAATTATTCTTTGCAGTATTTAATTCTTTAAATCCCAGGAAATTGAGGTCATTTCCGTTGTATTCCACCCTGGCTTCTATTTCGCGTTCCGTTTTGGATGTAATTTCCAGCAGAATGGCCTTTTTTGAATACGAAAGCTCGACATGACCCGACACATTAGTCTCTGAAATATCAAATTTCTCTGCGGTTTGGAAGCTGCCTGTAGTAACGTCTCTCATCATAGTCCCGGACAGGTTCGAAACTCCCACCGTCTCTTGATTGATGAACGAATTAAATAGTAGTCCGATCCCAAGACCACCGATTATCAGACCGGCTGCAAATATATAGGCATATCTGACTTTTTTACTGAAGAGTAGTGATTCGAGGGACAATTTGAAAACCGGATATCTTCCCTTCTTTATATACTTTTCGGATGGAATGGAATTAAGAATATTTATTTTCAGGTTCTGTGGTGGTTCTATCTCTTGAACTTTGGATAGTTTTACCGACATGGCGAGAAGGTCTTCATAGAATTTCTGAGCCTGAGGATTGTCTCCCAGATATCTTTTCAGTTTACGGCTTTGGGCCCGACTATTAGCGCCGTCGATTTCTCTCTGAATTAATTCATTATATTTGTCATCTATCATATAATCTCTTCGCTCATAATATTTTTCAACAGGTTTCTGGCGGTAAACAACCTTGATTTTACAGTTTTCTCAGGAGTATCAAGAACATAACTGATTTCGTTGTATGATAAATCCTGGAAATAGCGCAAAACAATAACTAATCTATAATCAAGTCCTATTTGCATCAGAGCCTGCTGAATGCTCTCGCTTAATTCTACGTCCTTGTATAAATCTTCAGGAGTTTTCGTATCTGCGACTTCTTCTGCGGCGATTCCGCCGATCTCTTTACGCTGCTTAAGAAAATTCAGCGACTCATTTACTGTTATCTTATACAGCCAACTGAAAAACTTATAACGAGCACTGAACTTTTCAAGATTCTCATACACTCTGATGAATACCGACTGTGCAACGTCTGCGGCATCCTCGTAATCATTCAAAATCCTGAACGCGGCATTGAAGACTGTTTTCTGATATCTATCTACGATTTCTTCAAAGGCTTTTTTATCACCCTGGAGGCACCGTTGTACGAGAATATTGTCGTCTATCCTGTCCACTTATAAATACAATTCGATTTGATAAAAGTTGGTAGATATAAAATATTTATTATTGAATCTCGAAAATCTGATCAAAACCCGTAAGTGCAAATACATCTTTGACATGTTTATTGAGGTTAATCAGCCGTAAGGTGTGTCCTGTATTTTTTAATCGCTTTTGATGTGCCAGCAGAGTACCCAAACCGGCGCTTGATATGTAGTCAAGTTCTTTAAAATTGAGGGTTTGTGATGAAATTATTTCCTGGAGTGCCTGATCCGCTTTCTCAGCCTGAGACGCGTCAAGTCGTCCGCAAAATGCAATATCTCCATTACCGAGAATTTTCGTATCAAACATGGGTTTTCTCCAGGTTTTTTATGAATGTTATTCTACTTTCTCCGTTGGAATACTTGTATTCAAGATTATCAACCATATTCTTCACAAGATGAAGTCCGAGTCCGCCTACTTTACGTTCTTCCAATCTACTTGTCACATCGACTTCCCGGGCTTTCCTTACATCAAATTCGTGGCTACCATGATCGATTAGATTCACTATTAAATTCTTTCCTTTTTTTTCGATGTCGATTGTGATGTTGCCATGAGAATGACTGTTGTACTTGACCATGTTAGTGAATAATTCTTCGATTGCCAAGTTGATTGAGAATGAAATTGATTCATCAACTTTATAGCTATCGAGAATGTCGTTTACAAAATTGAAGATTTGGTATAGAGATGATATTTGTCGTTTAAAGTTCCTTTGCATAAGCCCATTTTCAGTTGGGTTTTAAAAATCGTTCAATGTAAAACCATTCGACTGATCATTTTTCTAATCCTTTTTTGAACTCATCCCCCGCCACAAAGATTGGCGGGCGCCGCAGGCGGGCGGGGGTGAGGGTAATATGATATTATTTTACCGATCATAGTGTTTGTGTACTATCCTTATCGAAAACCTCGTAAGAGAGATCATCCAGATCGATGATCATACCCCGGAAGCGGCCCGCAGATGCTACGTTGAAATGTATGCCAGAACGCCCGAAGCATTTATGGATGTGTCCATGAATGTGAGCCTTCACAGGATTACGTTCGATCAGGTCTAAAATACTTCTGCTTCCGACGTGAACATCCCGACCGGGTATTGGAATGCCTTCATCAAGAATTCCATACGCCGGGCTGTGAGTAACAAGGACAGTATTCACGTCAATGAGGCGCGCGACCGCAGCCATATCTTTTTGGATCTCAGTTTCCGGCTTCTCAAACGGACCCAGCGTGAATAGCAGTGAATACTGGTACCCGACAAAGCTATATTTATCCAGAGTGACACGTTCGCAATGAATGGATCGGATCCTGGAATCTTCATAACCGAGATCCACCAGATCATCATTTCCCATGATGTAAAAGACCGGTTTCGAGAAAGAAATAAGAATTTCCACAACGCTCTGCGCGACTTCCTTCATAGCATTTTCTACACTTATGTCTGATCTGAATGCTGATAGCAAATCTCCGGCCAATACGACCGCATCTATTTCTCGGGATGAGAATAATTCTTTCATCCTCAAATACAGTTCCAGATCACCGTGCAGGTCGGCCATCGCAAGTATCTTCATAACATGGGCTTTTCGAGCATATTTGTGTAAGAATATTTCATTTTCATAAAATCAAAAATTCACCTCCATCCCCAACTTCTCAAGGATTTTATAGTGTGAGATGGTTTGTCCGAGCAATGGTAGCTCTTTTTACATTTTTGAAACTCTCTCGAGTCCTTCTTTTGCTTTCTGGAGCATGGGTCGGAATTCCGGATCGCAATCTTTCCACAATTGAATGACGCGCAAATACTTTCCCTTTGCTTCCTTCGGTTTCCCTAATTTCTCATAGATCTCCGCGCACCTCAAACTCGCGGGCGCAGTGGAAGGGAGATCAAAACCATTGAGATACCACTTTAAAGCCTCCTCATACTTCCCGGACTCGAATAATAACTCCCCCCGCAGAAATCGTCGATACGCTAAACCACCAAGAGGATCGAAATTCCATGGGAATACAATTTTTATGGGAGTCTGTTCGAGTATCTTCAGCGCTTCAGCAGGTTGTTTTTGTTTCCAGAGCAGATCAGCGCGTAACGTAGCAGATAAGTTGCGGGAAAGTGAGACAAGGAATAGGGGTGTTTTTGCGGTGTCAAGCCACAGCGCACACTCTTCAGTTTTGGAGTATTCACCCAGACGTGCAGCGATCAGCCCCGAATAATATTTCAAACGATGGCGATACAACGGATCAATGGTCGATCCCCCTGCCAGGTCCCTGATCATGTGCTGAATTGATGAAACGCGAGGGTCAGTGATCTCTTTATATATTAATTTCAATTCTTTTTCTGGTAGATCAATAAATGGTAGAGAAGTAAAGAACGCGACATTTATCTGTTTTGTGGCGGGTGAAAACGTTACCGTTTTTTCAAGTTCAGCAAAAGCTTCAGCCCGTTTCCCCTTCGCCATTCTCACGTACGCCAGATCTACCAGACCCGATGTTCTCATTTCCGGAGTGCACTTCGGCTGAATGAGAAGTCGCGCAAGAGTATCCACGATCTGGGGGTCGACAGCATCGATCCCTGCAATATTCCCCCATGCGGCTTCGACCAAATAATCTTTTTGTTGCATGGCTTCCGCAATTATCCTCTTTTGACCAACGGAATCATTAAAAACGAAAGGTTGCATGGCAATGACGGGCCATGCCCACTCAAACTCAGGACCAAGGCGTTGAAGCTGCGACACGAGAGTATCTACAAGAGATTTATTATTTAAACTAAAGGCCGTGACAAGCATTTGCTGAATAGTCATCGCATTATCGGGATCCAATGAATGTGCATGTTCAAACGCATTCCATGATTCTAAACTTGAACGACCTGAATATTGTGAATAAAATGCAATCAAGCTGGCCAAATTGACCCATGTCCATGCGTCATCCGGATAATTTTTCAGGATCTCACGATAGAGGCGTTCCGCCTCCAAAAAATCACCCGCAAAATCTGCGTTAACAGATTTCAGAACAAGACGGTCGCGTTCCGACAGACGAGAGCTATATTTCATTGATTTATCCCAGGCGTCTCTCGCTTCATCATACTTACCAAGGAAACCATGCGAAACATACGCAAGCAGAAACCACGCCATGGCAAATGTGCTGTCTTCCTGAATTGCTTGTTTGAATTTATCGTAGGCAAGCGGAAAGTTCCCCGCCTTGAATTCCTTTTCCCCCTGAATGTATGCCTTCAGTGCCTCCATCGACAACGTCGTTCTCGCAGCGATGTTCGTGTAACGCTCCGGCGGCGCGTTGGTCCTGCCGGCAATGATATCAGAAGTCAGTTTATTTACCAGATCAAGATACTTCGTTGTATCCCGCTCGATCACAACCCTGTCTATCGCCGAATCTTTCCCCGCACCGTACAGGTATGCGGTCACGCGGTACTTATCGCCAACCTCCATGAAACTGCCGAGAATGAACAACCCGGCACCAAACCGAGCGGCGATTGTTCGTGCCTTTTCAGGGTCCTGCTCTACTCCTCCCGCTTTTGTGACTGCCTTCTGAAGAACATTTTGATCCACGCTACGGAGATCTCCCGCTTCATTGATATTGGTGCTTAATAACTCCGGTAACGCTTCTCCAAAATCGGCATGCGCAATTGAGCCGCGCACGGAAAACGGAAACACCGCAATAACTTTCGAGGAGAGGGAGGAGGTCTCCTCTGGTCGAAGAACAAAGTAATAAAGAAGGATACCAAGCAGGCAGATCACAAGCGCGATCAATGGGACAGCGCGCCGGAGGAACTTCTGTTTTCTTGTAAGTCGGGGCTTTGGCCTGTATACCAATTCCTTGACGTTTCGCAGGTCGTCAATCAGTTCTGTTGCGGATTGGTAACGTCCGGCCGGATCTTTTGTCAAACACCGCTCGATGATCGATCCCACACCCGAATATTCAGTCGTCTCTAATCCACTAATCGGCGCCGGATCCGCGTTTAGGATGGAATACATCAATGCTTGTTCATATTCTCCCTTGAACGGTAGTTTACTGGCGATCATCTCATAGAGCACTACTCCTAGCGACCAGATATCGGTGCGATGATCCAGTGTATCTCCCCGGGCCTGCTCAGGCGACATATATGCCGCTGTTCCAACGGTTGCCCCTGTCCTTGTCAATCGTGTCTGTGTGCTCAGTTTTGCCAATCCGAAATCGAGGATCTTCGCTTCTCCCCGGTTGGTAATCATGATATTGGCCGGTTTGATATCCCGGTGAATGATACCTGCCTCGTGGGCGCGCGCCAGCCCCTCGGACGCCTGGATTGCGATCCCGACCGCCTCATCAACGGCCAGCGGACCTCTTGCAATCTTTTCCTTAAGTGTTTCCCCCTCGTAACATGCCATAATGATGAACGATCTGCCGTCCCCCGTTTCACCGATCTCATGGATCGTGCAGATATTTGAATGATCCAGGCCGGACGCCGCTTTCGCTTCGTGGATGAAACGTTCTTTGGCTCCTGGATCGCGGGTAAGATCTGGTGGGAGGAATTTCAGGGCAACATTGCGATCGAGCTTGGTGTCATGGGCTTTGTACACAATGCCCATTCCGCCTTCGCCAAGCTTTTGGAGTATCTTGTAGTGGGAAATCGTTTGGCCGATCATTTAATGCCTCCGACCACGATCACCAAGGTCGGACTTCGGTGCGTGCCCGTGTTTTCGAGACGAAATTGTTGGGTGTGAGCCCTCAATATTATAATCACTCGTTAGCCAACTTCTTGGTGAAATTTTTCAAGAATCTTACTGTGAGACATACATTACCCAACCATAGCAGGTGCGAGGATTGGGTTAAGGTATGAAGAAAATGGGGAAGTGTCAACATGTTTCGACTAGATTGCCCATACTCCGGGGCCATATGTACGCGAGCCAATGGGGTATATTTAATGAGAAAATCGCACGTTTAATGAGGATTTATTTCGGTAATGGAGAGGGCTCGTAGGCGGAGGAAATTACGATTGTAGCAGGGAAAGTCTGAACCGCAGATTGACGCAGATGAAAGGATTACACCGATAAACAACTCATAAAATTGATATTCAGCGCAATCCACTCATGGGTGTGAATCAGTGATTGAGACGACTGAAGCGGCGTTATCGAAGCAGAACCATGATCCGTATAAAAACACCAAACATTAATCCTCCCGTAGATTATCTTCGCTATAGCATTGCAAACCTCCGGGAAGATTGATGCGCATATGCTATCTGATAGTCTCCAACTATTGCGTTGAATTAGGCGAATATTGGGAAAATCGTCGGTCACATTTACTTGCCCATAGAGTTAATTGCTTTTGGATAAACCAATGTATAAATTCACCTAATTATTGATATAGTTTTTTGAGGTGTACTGGGAACGTGCGCCTCTGTGACCTGATAGTTGCTCAAGGGGAATTTTAAATTTGGAGGGGATATATTATGAAAAAAATCATTTTTCTCGTGTTGTTTTTTGGATCATTTCTCTTTGCCCAACAGAAGTACCTCGTTTCGCCGACTCAGGAACTTATTCCAATAACGAAGCATGACAAGATCCGTGATATTATTGCGAAACATCATAGTAGATCATTATCATCCGTGTCGGCAGATTGTAGTAATCCATTCACTTTTGGCTTCACATCGGAAAATTGGCCTCCGCAATGGAATATGTGGGCTTCGCATAAAGATGTTTATGGTCAATGGTATGAGGCGAAAGCAAGCGGCTCTATTGATACAGTATTTTGGTACGCCGTAAACAGCTATAACACTGCGAAGGATTCTTTGGTAGTTCTACGCATTCATGAATCGCTCATAGGGCCAAACTTTGGACCAGGCAAAGGTGCATATGCGGCGGCACCACCATGTCAAAACTGGGGATACTGGCTCAATAGTCTTGATCTCGATCAGGGTGTAGCGGCATTTCCTGATGACGCAACAGATACAACATGGTATTCGACCATAAATACACAGGGTGGGACAATTCCACCGACACGACCACCTTTTGGCTATGTAAAATGGGGCGCCCTTGGATTTGCCAAGGTACATCGATTCGGCATAAATTCTATAGCCATGATGGACGGTGGTGAACCCTGCAGTGTAAAAATTGGTGAAACATTCTTCATCTCATTCCGTGTAAATGCGGAACCTTACCATGTCCCTGGGGGAACAGTAGGGTTTTCATCCTGGAGTAGCGAACAAGTATTTACTACCAACGACGAATACTGGCCTTCACGCGTTTGGAAGTTCTACGAACATGACTCTGGTCCGTCGAACTGTGCAGGTACAACTAGAGAACTCGTGAAGCGCGGTTGGGTAGCACGTGGTCCAGCGGCAGACACCATAATGCTATCGAGTTTATTAAACATCTGGTTCGCGATGACAGTGACAACAAACGTTCCACCAGTCGTAAACTCTGTTGAGGGGGGTGATCCGGAAAACACTTTTTCAAATAATGACTACACCCTACGGTATGAAATATACGACTGCGATCCTCCTGATCCTGAGAACGCCGGCATAGCCTCCGCCATTTTAAAGTGGTCAAAAGGTACAGTGACAACTCATGGGGTCGAATATATTGATCAACCTGACATAGGAATGTATCCTATAGGTGGAGATATCTGGGAAGGGGTAATTCCGGGTCAACCCGGCGGCACAATGATTAGCTATCACATCATAGTAACAGATAGTAAAGGTCTGACACAGCTTGGTGGCAACCGCGCATTCCAGGTTGTGAAATGGAATGAAGATTTTTACCAAATAGATACATCAGAGTGTGCAACCTATTACACAATCAAGGGTCTTCCGTCTACAGTTGAAATACCCTACACAGCATTCTTTCTCCCTCCGGGAACTACGAACATATTTCCACGCGATGATGGCACAGCCGGGCCATATGACATTGGCGCTGATATGCCAATTTTCGGTGACATCGCGCGATATGCATGGATTGGCATAAACGGTGCAATCGCACTCAGCAAGTCAGCGACCGATACAATTGATTTGAACTCAAACGGATTTTGGACGGATGCATGGACTTTGCCCTCTCCACAGCATGACTCCCGGTCAGATAGTATTCACAAATATAACATACCTCCGAATTTCATTTCACCGTTCTGGTCAGACTTCATACTCGCAGATTCAGGTGTGTCACCCACAACGTACGGACACATTTTTTATGGCAATGCAGATGATCCATGCAAGTTCATCGTTGAATGGGACTCAATCGGATCATTCAGCCAGGAACTAGCACAGGGAGAGACCGATGCAACAATATTCCGTGTCGTGCTAAACAAGTGCGACGGAACAATCGAATACCAGTATGTAGTTGTCGGTACACACGGACAGGATTCGAGTGCACTTGCGGGTATGCAGGCAGACTCAAGCGAGATTAGCGGGCCAGAACCTGGTTATATCATTCTTAATCAATATCTCTACCCAATAGAGACAAAACCGAGGGCCAATTTCTGTGTGAAGTTCTTGCCCGGCTCACCTGTATTTGCCCAGGCCGGATGGAACCTCTTGTCGGTAGCCAACGACCGTGCAGGCGATATGGCGAAGACAGCGGTTTATCCGAATGCGGTATCTGATGCATTCAAGTACATAGGAAGTTACCAGCAGGAACCAACACTGGTTAACGGTGTAGGATACTGGCTGAAGTACGACAAGCACACCTTTGCCGGAGCACCCGGATATGAGAAGGGCGCTGTTACAGCTACAGTAGCTAGCGGGTGGAATATGATAGGATCTATCACCAAGCCGGTACCGAC
>Ga0315277_10003688_pt1 | contig 20725 bp, 15 predicted proteins | sample YL17G05_15_MG_FD_203695 | JGI IMG/M metagenome (GOLD analysis project Ga0315277, IMG submission 203695) | Sediment microbial communities from Yellowstone Lake, YNP, Wyoming, USA - YL17G05_15 | ecosystem: Environmental > Aquatic > Freshwater > Lake > Sediment | place: USA: Wyoming | collected... | reverse complement strand
ATGCGGCACACGGGGGGGGGAGGTGTCACCGCCTTTTCCAGGGCTTGGCGGATGCGTCTGTGGCGGCGGTTGTTGTCATGCTGAGCGCAGCGAGGCATCACGCCGTGCCGAGAGAGGAAACGGCGGGATTCCTCGCTTCGCGCTCCGCGCTCGCTCAGAATGACACAATGGGGGTCAGCCTGGACTTTGGGGTCACACCCCTGGGGGCAGGATCTGTCGCTCCTACCCAACGCGGGCAGAGCGCACTCCGATTGCTCTGCCCTACGTGCCTGCTCCCCCCGCGGGCATGGTGGCAAGCACCTCCCTGGCATCAAGCGGGTCAGGGACCGGCTCGTCGCCGACGACGCGGCCGTCCCGGAAGTGGACCATGCGCTTGGTGTGGCGGGCGATGTCGGGTTCGTGGGTGACAAGGATGACGGTCTTGCCCTGGCGGTTGAGCTCCTGGAGAATGATCATGATCTCTTCGCCAGTGCGGGTGTCGAGGTTGCCGGTGGGTTCGTCGGCGAGGATGATGGAGGGGTCGTTCACCAGGGCGCGGGCGATGGCGACGCGCTGCTGCTCTCCGCCGGACATCTCCGAGGGGCGGTGATGGGTGCGGTCACCCAGACCCACGGTTTTCAGAGCCTGCCGCGCCCGCTGGCCGCGCCCCCTGACACCAGCGTAGAGCAGGGGGATCTCCACGTTGCGGGCGGCGTCCATGCGCGGGAGCAGGTTGAAGGTCTGGAAGACGAACCCGATGCGGGAATTGCGGGTGGCGGCGAGCTGGTCCTCGGAGAGAGATGACACCTCCACGCCATCCAGAGCGTAGGCGCCGGAGGTGGGCCGGTCCAGGCAGCCCACGATGTTCATGAAGGTGGACTTGCCGGAGCCGGACGGCCCCATGATGGCGACGAACTCGCCGGCCCCTACCTCCATCGAGACGCCCCTGAGCGCGGGCACGGTGACCCGGCCCATGTGATAGCTCTTGTAGATGTCATGGACGTGGATCACGGAACTTGGTCTCCGGGCACGGGAAGGGTCACCTCGCCGGCGGAGATCAGCAGGACGTGCAGCAGAGCGCGCATGTCGTCACCTCACTCGTAACGGAGAGCCTGAATGGGATCGAGGCGGGAGGCGCGGTAGGCCGGGTAGAGCCCGAAGAAGACGCCCACCGCGCAGGCGAAGAGAAAGCCGATGACGGCGGCCCAGATGGGGACCTTGGTGTGCATGTCGCCTTTCGTGGCGATGTCAATCAGCCGTGAGATTCCTGCGCCCAGGGCGACGCCGATGAGGCCGCCCAGGCCGGAGAGGGTCATCGCCTCGGTGAGGAACTGGAAGAGGATGTGGCGGCGTTTGGCGCCGACCGCCTTGCGCAGCCCGATCTCGCGGGTGCGTTCAGTGACGGATACGAGCATGATGTTCATGATGCCGATGCCGCCGACGAGCAGCGCCAGCCCCCCGACGCCGCCGAAGATGAAGCCGAAGACGGCGAGGATCTTGCCGATGAATTCGAGGATGCGCGCCTGGGAGTCCACGGTGAAGTCGGGCTGGTTCCCGTGGCGGCGCATGAGCAGGGCCCAGATCTGATCGGCGGCCTCCTCGGTGTGCTGGTAGTCTGCGGTCTGGGCGTACATCACCCCCACGTGGTTGGAGCCGGTGATGCGCTTCTGAACGGTGGTGAGAGGGGCGTAGACCTCCTTGTCGGGGTCTTCTCCCATGGTCCGTCCCCTGCGTTTGGCGACACCGATGACGGTGAAGTCAACACCCCTGGCGCGCACGGTCTGGCCGATGGGGTCTCTGTCAGGCCAGAGCTTCTCGCGGGCGGTGGCGCCGACCACACACACCTTGTTCCAAGTGTCGTAGTCGTGCTGGGAGAAGAAGTGACCGCGCTCCAGCTCGGTGTTGTGGAGGCGGGCGAACTCCGGCTGGCAACCGATCAGGGCCCCGTCGAACTGCTCCCCACCGACCTCGAAAGTGGCCCCCCCGGGGAGCTCGGGGGAGACGTCGGTGACCAAGGCGCACTCCCGGCGGATCGCCTCCGCGTCCTCTGTGGTCAGGTACTCGAGGTGGGAACGGCCCTCGCCTCTCTTGCGCTCCTCGGGGGAGAAGACGATGAAGACCAGGCGAGAGCCCATCTCCTCGAACTGCTTCACCACCTTGTCGCGGGCCCCCTCGATGATGGACACCATGGCGATGACGGAGGCGACGCCGATGATCACGCCCAGCATGGTGAGGGCGGAGCGGAGCTTGTTGGCGGCGAGGCAGCCGAGGGCGACGCGCAGACTCTGAAGGAATCCCATGGCCGTGCTCAGTCCCCTCCGCCGCCGCCCTGAAGGTCCAGCTTCTTGCGCTCCGGGATGGTGGCCTTGCCGAGCTGAACCTGCTCGCCCTGCTTGAGGCCGGACTTGATCTCGGTGCGGGCATCGTTGGCGAGCCCGATGGTGATCTGCCGGTCCTCCGTGACCGGCTTGGTCTTCGGCTTCTGCTTCTGCTCCTTCACCACGGTGACGAAGGACTTGCCCTTCTTCTGGAAGATGGCATCGTTGGGCGCCCACAGGACGCGGTCGGCTCGCTGGCAGGAGATCTCGATGTTGGCGGTCATGCCGGGCTTCAGCTCGGCGTGGGATCCGGTGACCGTGACCTCCACCGGAAACTTGACGATACCATCGCTCCGCCCCTGCGGATCGGCCAGAGAAGCGGGGGAGATGCGAGTGACGCGGCCCTCGAAGGTGCGCTTGGGCAGCGCGTCGGCGGTGATCTCCACGGCCTGGCCGAGGTGGACCTTGTCAATGTCCACTTCGTTCAGATTGACCTGCACCAGCATGGTGGAGAGGTCGCCGATGGTGATGATCGGCGCTCCCGCTCCATAGTAGGAAACGGCGGTAATCAGCTCGCCAGCCCGGATGTTACGAGCGATCACCACGCCGGAGCAGGGGGCCAAGATCACGGCGTCACGAAGCCGGGACTCGATCTCCGCGAGGGAGTCCTGAATCTGCCGCAGGGAGGCGGTTGCCTCCGCGACGCGGGACTTGCTGAGGTCGGCCTCCGAGCGCCTGGCCAGGGTCATCGCCGCGGCGGCCTGCTGCTCGCTGACGCGCTCCTGCGCGGACTGCTCCTGCTGTTCGGTGAGGGCCAGCGCGGCATTGGCGGACTCGACCTCGTCCTTGGAGACATAGCCGCCCATCTCGAACAGGCGGCGCTTGTTGTCGGCGATGCGCTGGGCATCCTGGCGCCGCGTCTGCACCTCCCGGAGCGCCGCCTGGGCGCCGCGCAGGTTGGCCTGCGCCTGGTTTGCCTCGGCCTCGATCAACTCCCGATCGCGCTGGTAGGTCACGCGGGCCTGCTCCAGGCGGGCGCGGGCGCCATCGAGCTGGGCCCTGATCTGGTCGCGCTGGGCCTTCACCTCGGGGACGTCCAGCCGCGCGATCAACTGTCCCTGCTCGACACGGTCGCCCTCGTCCACGGCCAGCTCGACCACCAGGCCCGCGACCTTGGACTTGACCTCTACGCGCTTGATCGGCTCCACGGCGCCGGTCTCGCGGACAGCGACCACGACATCGCCGCGCTCGACCTTGGCGGTGCGCAGGCTCTCCGGCTTGTGCTTCATCTTGGAGGCGATCCTGGCTACGCATCCGCCGATGACGAGGAGGGGGAGAAGGACGGCCAGCAAGACGATCTTCAAGCGTCGCATGACTGCATACCTTTGACAGATTGGTTAGTGCGGCGGGAACCGGGTCCCCGCCGTACAGGTCAGCCAGCGCCAGCCCCCGCGTGACCGGCGGGCAAGCGAGAAGACTCCCCTACGAATACGAATAAGGGCCGCGATTGGTTTCACCGGCCAGCGGCGGCCGGCAACAGCGGGCAGGCCGCGGCGCCGTCCTACCGGGACTGTCTCATCTGTTCGAGGGTCTCCTGGAGAAGCTGGAGGGAGCGTTTGAGGTCGTAGTGGGCCTCCAGGACCTTCTTGGTGGTGTGGGCGTGCCAGGTGAGCATGATCAGCATGACGATCGTCCCCAGCAGCGCCAGCATGATCACCGTCTGATCAACGAAAAGGGGCGCGCCGGGGGAGCCGGCAAGACCTACGATCACGGCGAGGGCCAGCGCGCCGGCGGCGAAGGCACAGGTGAAGGTCACCGCCCCGAAGTAGCGGATGTCGCGCTCTAGGCGTTCGACACCTGCCGGGGCCCGGCCGGACAGCAGTACCGCGGCGGCCAGCCCGGCCATGAGCAGAATCAGGAACAGAACCGGCCCTATCGTCTCGATCGCCGGCGGCTGGTAGCCGGGCGGGGGCGCGGGGGCGGCGGGGTGCCCATGGGCCACCCAGCGGCCGGCGGCGTCCTGCACCCAGGTGTCCTCAGGACCGCGGACCAGCACCAGCGTGAGGACGACCGCGAAGATGATCAGTACGACCCATCTAGCGACGTGCCAGAACCGCATCTCTTTGCCCTCTCCTTTTCATTGGGCGGGCGGCAGAGCGCCGCCCTTACCCGGCGGGCGTCTCCGCCCGCCGGGGGCCTGCCCGGCCAGGGGCTCCACCTTCCTGGCCTCAAGCCAGGCGTCCACATCTCGCTTGTCGAACTTGATGTTCCGGGCAGTCAAGCGGATGTAGCGGGGGCAGTCCCCGGACTGAAGGTATCGGTAGATGGTGCGCCTGCTCTCGCCCAGGTACTCGGCAAGCTCCTCCACCGACATCAGGTACATGACTTCTTTTCCTCTTCAGACGGCTTCGTTCTCATTGGCCGCATTTCAGTGACAATAATACCATTCCGATCCGGGTTGTCAAGACGTGTTTTCGCCGCTGAGCGTAGGGGCACGGCATGCCGTGCCCCTACCTGAGGTGGCTTAGGGAGATGGCGATCTGCTAGTGCAGACCTAGCCGCCGGTGGGCAAAGCCGACCCAGGGAGTTGATCTTGCTGACGCCTCGTGCTACGCTTCCGAGGGCTCGTGCTTCGTAGGCCTGGGCGAGGAGCCGAGGCAGCCTCTTCGGCACTTTGCAGAGCAGCATTGGCTGGGGCGACCTGGCATCCCATTCCTTTGGCGTGGAGGACGGCTCATGTATCCAGCTCTGACTGCGGGGGCAATCGGGGTGCGGCTGCCATTCGGGGAATGCGCGCGGCTGGCGGCGCAGGCCGGGTTCAAGGGGATGGCGGTGAATGTGGCATCCGAGGAGGGGCCGGAGGCGGTGCGCCGGGTGCTGGAGATGAACAAGCTCCGCCCAGCCGCCTGGGGGCTGCCGGTGGAGTTCAGAGGGGAGGAGGGGAAGTTCCGCACCGACCTGGCGAACCTGTCGGGCTTGGCCAAGGCGGCGAAGCAGATCGGGGCCGACCGGTGCTCGACCTGGATCCTGCCGTTCTCAGACTCCCTTGCGTTCGAGGAGCAGTTCGAGCTGCATCGGACCCGCCTGCGGGAGTGCGCGGAGGTGCTGGCCGAACACGGGGTCTGGCTGGGGCTGGAGTTCGTCGGCCCGAAGACCCTGCGGGAGGGCCACCCCTACGAGTTCATACACACGCAGGAAGGGATGTTGGAGCTGTGCGAAGCCATCGGGACGGGGAACCTGGGGCTGGTGTTGGACTCGTTCCACTGGTACACGTCGCACGGGACCAGAGACGACATCCGGAAGCTGAGCGATGCGTTGGTGGTGGATGTGCACATCAACGACGCGGTGGAGGGGAAGGGGCCGGAGGAGCAGATGGACAATGATCGGCGTCTGCCCGGGGAGTCTGGGGTGATTGACCTGGTGGGCTTCCTGCGGGGGCTGAAGGAGATCGGCTACACCGGACCAGTCACTCCCGAACCGTTCAGCAAGCGAGTCAGACAACTGCCATCTGAAGAGGCGATTCGGGTGACGGCCGAAGCCCTGCTTGGGGTGTGGCAGCAGGCGGGAGTGTAGCGCCCGGGCGCACGTCCCTAGGCCGGCTGTATCAGGCCAGTCTCCCGTGTGTCATAGCCGCCTAGAGCGGCCAGTTGCGCGTGGAACTCCGGGCTGCGGAGGGCCTGCAGCAGGGCCTTGCCGTGGCCCGTGCTTGGTAGAGGGGCATCGGACTCCCAGAACTGAGGAGGGGCGGCGAGGTCGTAGCGCTCCAGCGCCAGGGGGACGAAGTCGAGAGCGAGGGCGCGGGCGGCGGCGAGGATGCCCAGGCCCGCGTCGGCGGTCCCGTTGGCGACCATGGAGGCGACCGCCAGGTGTGTGTACACCTCCCGCCCGTATCCCCGGACCCGATCGGGCGAGATGGCGAGCTGCCGGAGGTGGAAGTCCAGCAGCACCCGCGTGCCGGCCCCGGGCTGACGGTTGATAAAGCTGACGTCGGGCCGCGCCAGGTCTTCCCAGCCGGCGATCCCTTTGGGATTGCCTGGCGCCACCATCAGCCCCTGCTGGCGGTGCGCAAGGGTCACCAGGGCGACCGGCTGATCGCCGAAGAGCCGGCGGAGGTAGGGCCGGTTGTAGTCACCGGTTTTGGGGTCGAGCAAGTGGGAGCCGGCGAGATGGCAGAACCCCTCGCGGAGGGCGGCCAGGCCGGCCATGCTGCCGACATGGGTGGAGACGAGGACGATGTCGGGGAAACAGGCGTGAATCTGCTCGGCGAGGAGGTCCAGGGCGATGTCGTGGCTGCCGGTGATGAGCATGGTGTTGCGCACCTCGTGCTCGGGCCTCAGCAACTGGCAGGCGACCTCTGCCCCCTTGAGCAAGCCCTCGCTGAGGCTGGGGATGACCACCAAGCCGTCTGACCGCGCCAGCGCGCTGATCAGCCCCGCGCCGCGGCCGGTTGGGGTGGCGATGATGCGGCCCCCTACCTCGCCCAGGCGGACGCGCAGGAACTCCTCGCTCCCCGCCGTCGAGGCGACCTTGCGGCTGAGGGTCACCATGACGCGGGGGCGCGCGGGCGCAGGCAGCCCCAACATGCGGGCGAGCAGGGGAGCGACGAACAGGTCGTAGCAGAGCATGGCGGAGACGGGATAGCCGGGGAGAGCCACCACCGGCCTGCCTGCCACGATGCCGAGGGCGACGGGCTTGCCCGGCCTGATGGCGACACCGTGAACCAGGAGCTCGCCTGCGGTGCGGATGGCCTCTGCGGTGAAGTCCCGCGCCCCGGCGGAAGCGCCGGCCAGGGTGATCACCAGGTCGGCCTCGCCACAGGCCTCCTCAATCCCACGCCGGATCGCCTCCGCGTCGTCCGGGAGGGGCGGCCGGCGCGCCGGAGCGGCGCCATCCTCAAGCAGCCGGGCGGAGATCATGGGTGAGTTGAAGTCAGGTATTTCGCCCGGTTTCTTCGCCTGGCCCGGTGGGACGATCTCCGGTCCGGTCGGGATGACCACCACCCGCGGCGGACGCACCACCCGCACCCTAAGCACACTTGCGGCCAGGAGAGCGCCGACATCCACTGCTCTCAGGCGCTGGCCCGCCGGAACGACGACCTCGGTGGCGACGATGTCCTCGCCGACCACCCGGGTGTGCTGCCACGGGACGGCGGCGGCGGCGATCTCGATTGTGCCCGCCGCCTCCGTCACGTCCTCTATCTTGATGACTGCGTCCGTCTCCTCTGGCAGGGGGTCTCCGGTGTTGACGTAGACCGCCTCCACGCCGACTCGCAGAAGCTTCGGGGTAAGCTCCGAGGCGCCGGCGGTGTCGGCGGCGCGGACGGCAATGCCATCCATCGCCGCAGCCTGGTAGTGTGGGGAGGAGGCGGCCGCGAACGCGGGCGAGGCGGTGACGCGGCCGAGCGCGGCCTCCACCGCCATCTCTTCCCAACCAATCCGCTGCCGCTCGTCCGCCGCAGCTTCAGCGAAGGCGGAGAGGCCCAGGCGTTCCCATGCCTGTTGCCACCGCGCCTGGGCCTCTTCGAGAGGAATGCTGTGGAGGTAGACATCCCGGCCTCTCGGCTGTGCCTGGGGTGAACGTCCGGGACCGTTCGTGGGCTCACCTCGGCTCATGTCCACCTCCCTTCGCCCCTGTCGCGCCGGCGAGCGGCAGGGAGCTTCGGGCGGCAAGCAACTCCACTTCCACAGAGTCGCCGGCGTAAAGCCCCTCCGCTTCGGCGGGAACCCGCACCAGGCCGTGAGCGCGGACCAGGGATGAGATCAGCGCCGAGGGCGCCAGCAAGGGGGTGGCATGCCATTCCCCATCTCTCTCCTCAACCGTCACGCGGACCAGATCCTCGCGCCCCGCCTGAGAGGAGATATTCCGCGTGAGGCGCGCGGCCACCGTCGTCGGCCTTATCTGGACGCGGGTGGCGAGGGCGATGAGGGGCGCCACCAGCTCGCGGAAGATGACCAGCGCCGAGGTGGGGTGGCCCGGCAGCCCGAAGACGGGCACTTCGCCCGCCATCGCCACCACCAGGGGTTTGCCAGGGCGGACGGCCAGGCCGTGGATGATCACGCCCGGCGATCCCAGCGAATCCAACACCTCCGGGATCAGGTCCTCGGCGCCAACGGAGGTGCCACCGGACACCAGCACGAGATCCGCCCCGGCCACGCCTTTGAGGATTGCCTGCCGCAACTCATCCCGGGCGTCTGCCACCAGGCCGAGGTCGAGCGGCTCACCTCCCAGGGCGCGCACTGCCGCGCACAAGGCGGGGCCGTTCATGTCGTGGATCTTGCCGGGAGTGAGCGGAGCTGTGTGTGGCACCAACTCGCAGCCGGTTGACAGAACCGCCGCGCGCGGGCGGTGGATGGTGACGGTGGCCACGCCCAGGCCGGCGAGAGCGGAGATGTCCTGAGGCCGGAGGCAATGCCCCGGGGCGAGGAGTTCCTCGCCTTGTTTCACATCGTCTCCGCGGTGGACGACATTCTCGCCCGGCGCCACGGGGCGGAGGACCTCCACGGCCTGTAGGGGCGACCCGGCGGGTCGCCCAGGGCGAGTCACCGACTCGCCCCTACATTCTGGCCCCCAGGGCTGGGTGTGCTCCACCATCACCACCGCATCAGCTCCCTCAGGCAGCATGCCACCGGTGGGGATACGAGCGCATTGTTGGTAGGAGATCGAGAGTTCGGCAGGTTCCCCCATGCGCACCGCGCCGATGACGTTGAGGTAGGCGGGGAGCCCCTCGGAGGCGCCGAAGGTGTCCTGTGCTCTCACCGCATACCCGTCCACGGTGGAGCGGTCGAAAGCTGGCAGGTCCACCGGCGAGGTCACGGCCTGGTCGAGGACGCATCCGACCGCCTCGACGAGGGGCGCCTGGTGAAGGCCGAAGCGGCCCTGTCTCACGCGCTCGGGCAGAGCCTGCCAGAGAACCTGCTTCGCCTGGGTGAGGGTTCTGAGGTCGCGGAATTCGCGGGGCATGGCCCATGGATGGTTCGGCGCGGCGCCCGACTCTCCTGTATGGAGGGGTGCGGCGGCGCAGGCTAGTGGTTCTGCAGAGCGACCACACTCTCAGCCCAGCACACGACGGAGCGCGCCAGGCGCACGGCCTCGTGGTACCCCGCGCTCGTGACATCCTCGAAGTCACCCGGGTATCGAAAGACGGTGGCATACGCCGTGAGTTGGGCCGAACCGATCAGATCGTCTGGACGTGCTATGTGGGATGGCAGCAGGTCTATCAGGCGCTCGATGCTGTGCACCTTCGGGAATGCGATCCCGTGGTGGACCAACACCGCTTTGATGCTCTTCTCCACCGCCTGCTGGGCGTGGAAACACAGCGTCTCCAGAAGCACATACTGGGGGCCGCCGCCTTCTGCCAAGGCGAGATCGCTACGGGCGTGGCGCAGCCAGTCTTGGGGCGACCCGGCCTCAGGCAGCATAGATCTCCTTGCCCTCCTCCAGGATGGTGCGGTAGATGAGGCCGGGATTGCTGCGGTGCCGCTCGAGGTCGCTCGGGGTAGCCACCAGCACGTCCACCGCAACCGGAATGCCGAACAGCCTGGTATGGAGGAACTCCATCGTCTCCCGACGGTGAGTGCCCTCTGGCATCACCACCAGGACATCAACGTCGCTTCCCTCCCCGGCCTGCCCGCGAGCGGCCGCACCGAACAGAACCACGCGCAGGGGGTGGACAGCGGCCACGATGCGACTCACCAGTTCGTCCAGTTGCCCTTCGTCGGTGACCATGGCAGTGCCCAATCCGGGCACATTATACCACGCGGCCGGCCCCGCCATACCTCATTTGCGAAGACGCGCAAGGCGGAGGGGATGTGAGAGGGGACAGGGGAGAGGTGATCGTTCGGAGAGCCGTACTTCTCGGCGAGATCCCATGGGAGTGCTGTCGGGCCGGTTGGCCGTTGTCACCTTTCTCCTTTCAACTCTCTCCTCACTCCACCATCGCCCTCCGGGCGATGGTGGAGCCAGGCGGATTCGAACCGCCGCCTCGTCCGTGCGAGGGACGCGTCTTCCCACTCGACTATGGCCCCACAAATCTCTACGGAGAGAGCGGCGGGCCCCTCGACTCCGCTCGGGGTAGACAGCGGAGCGCCCGCCCTACAGCGGGGGACGGCAAGGCGAATCCTAACAGACGTAGGCATCTCAGTCAAGGAACGCCGGCCGTGGGCGCGGCTGGTAGACCGAAACGCCCCGAGGACCCTCCAGAGACGGGCAAGCGGGGCTCCCACAGTGCCGCGGGGTCAGGCCCTCATCCCGCGTCTCATGCCATGGCCGGGCTGCCGGCCGGGGCCTCGGGGCGTGGGCGGCCTCGGGGTCGCCTGCTGTGGCCGGGCCTCCGGGATGACGGGCTTGGTGGAGCGGATCAACTGGATGTGAGAGCCGCCGTCTCTCTCCGTGATGGTGACCATGCGCACTTCCGTCGCCGTCGCCACCGCCAGCACGAGGCGCTTGCCACCCTTGTCCGAGATCGTCTCCGGCTGTGGCTGGCCGGGCAGCTTGCCGCGGTAGTCCTCCGCCACCCGCCCAGCCGCGTCGCGGGTGGCGAGTTCGGCGCAGGCGTAGTAGAGGACTGGCGCGCCCTCCTTGGTGGTGATGGTGTAGGAGTAACTGTTCTCCACCCGCGCTCCGGCATAGAAGGGGAGGAGGAGGTCCTCGGAGGTGGCGGAGGTCTGGTAGTCAACCACGACGACGCGGTCGTTGAGCAGCATCTCCTCTCGCTTGGGCCCGCGCTGGTAGCTGGCGCCGAGCGCGGGTAGGGAGAGCAAGAGGATGCCCAGGGCGGCCAGCCGAGGGATGCCTGCTCTCATTCGAGGTAGTCTCGCAGTTTCCGGCTGCGGCTGGGGTGCTTCAGCTTCTTCAGCGCCTTCGCCTCGATCTGCCGGATGCGCTCGCGCGTCACCTTGAAGATGTGCCCGACCTCCTCCAGGGTGCGCTGGTATCCGTCGTCGAGCCCGAAGCGAAGCTTGAGAACATCCCGCTCGCGGTCGGTGAGGGTGTCGAGCACGGATTCGAGTTGCTCCCGCAGCACCAGCGTGGAGGCGGCGTCCGCCGGCGAGACCGCCTCCTGGTCCTCGATGAAATCGCCGAGGTGAGAGTTCTCCTCCTCGCCGATGGGGGTCTCCAGAGAGAGCGGCTCGGGGGCGATGCGCCGGATCTCCTCCACGCGCAGCTCCGCCTTCTGCCGGTCCTCGGGAGTTAGAAACGGCCCCTCCATCTCCTCCGCGATCTCCGGCAGCGTGGGCTCACGTCCGAACTGCTGGTGGAGGTGCCTGGCCGTCTTCGCGTACTTGTTGATGGTCTCCACCATGTGCACGGGAATGCGGATGGTGCGGCCCTGGTCGGCGATGGCGCGGGTGATCGCCTGCCTGATCCACCATGTGGCATAGGTGGAGAACTTGAACTTCTTCCGATAGTCGAACTTCTCCACCGCCCGGATGAGGCCGATGTTGCCCTCTTGTATCAGGTCGAGGAAGGACATGCCCCGACCGCTGTACTTCTTGGCGATGCTGACCACCAGGCGGAGGTTCGCCTCGATCAGCTGGTGCTTGGCGGCCAGCCCCTCGGACCGGGTTCTGTGCGCCCAGTCGAGGATCTCCTTCACTTTCTCGCCGGGCGTGCCGGCGGCGCGGGCGGTCTCTCTGATGGTCGGCTCCCGGAGAGGGGCGCCGATCATGCGCGCGGCCGCCGTGAGCACGTGGAGGTAACGGCGGAGCTGGGCGGCCGACAGCCCGAGGATGGCGGGCGCGGCGTAGCGCCCGATGGCATCCTCGTCCTCGGGCGGGCCGGCCTCTTCCTCACTCCGCGCCTCCGCCCGGAACTGCTCCCAGACGTTGCGGATGAACAGGCCCTGGCGGACGCGCCGCAGCTGGAGGCGCCGCGCCAGGCGCCGGTGCAGGTCGCCTCGCTGCCGCGCCTCGGAGAGCGCCCGATGCAGCTCCGCCTTGCCAATGCGGGCGCCTTCGTCGTCGGGGGCGGAGTAGTCGCGCAGCAGCAGCATCTGCTTGGTCTTGATCTCGTCCAGCCGCTGCTTCACATAGGCCTGCGCCTCACCGTGCACGCGCTGCGGCGACAGCTGCCCCGGCTCTCCCCGGGCGTGCAGCCTCTTCATCACCAGGTCAATGATCTCGACTTCTTCCCGCAGTTGGGCATCGGACAGCTTGCCGATGGCGTCGGCAATGTCGGAGAACTTGGGCTCGCGCTTGAGCACGTTGACGCTGTAGTCCCACACCGCCTGGAGTTTCGAGAGGATAGTGTGCCGCTCCAGCCGTTTGGCGAGCTCGACTTCTTCTTCCGGGGTGAGCAGCTGGACGCGGCCGATCTCGCGGAGGTACATGCGCACAGAGTCATCCGGGGGAATCCCCTCCACCGTGGGGATCTCCTCCTCCGGCACGGCCACCACCGTTCTCGCCGCGGCGCGCCGCGCCGCCCGCTCGTCGGCGACGCGTCCCTCGTCTTCCTCGATCACGCGGATACCTTCGTCACTGACCGCCTGGAGAATGCCCTCGAGCTGATCGGCATCGAACTGCTCTTCCCCGAGGGCGTCGTTGACCTCCGCGTAGGTCAGCACGCCGCCCTTCCTGCGCCCCTGCGCGAGAAGCTTCTGGACTTCCTCGTCTTGTCTCGATTCACGGCGTCGTAACATGCTATCTTCTCAGCCTTACCACGTGGATTCCTTCAACATACCCATGTCTCATGCCTGCTGGGTTTTCCGGCTCTGGCGGGTATCGGTGCGCTGCCCCGACAGGCCCGTGTCGCTCCACAGGCTAGCTCTCAGCAGGCAGAGAGGGTCCCTTTACAGCTCCCGCTCTCCGGCCAGCTCCGACCGCCTCCGCCGGCACTGGCTGAGCCGGCCCAGAAGCGCCTCACGCTCCTGCGCAGAGCCGGCCGCCTCGATCTGCAGGCGCAGGGCGCTCTCCTCCCGGCGCAGCCGACCCTCTACCAGTCGGCGGATCGCTTGCCGCACCTGCTCTTCCAGCCGCTCCTGGGGCACCTCGGTCACCGCCAGCTCGGCAAGCAACTCGCGGGCCTCGGGCTCCACCCTCTCCAGCACTGCCTGAACAGTCACCGGCCCTCCTTGCTGCAGGAGCTGGGCGACAGTGGCGAGCACGCTTCGCTGCTCGGCGGTGGAGAGATCCTCCGCCTCAAGCTCTGCCAGGTAGCGCTCCGCCAGGTCAGGCTGCTGGAGGAAAGCCGCGAGCAGGGACTTCTCCAACCGGCCCACCACCACCGTCTCTCCCTCTCGCTCCCCTGGCCGGGCAGGCGGGGAGCCTTCCGCTTCAGGGAGGCCCTGAGATGTTCGCTGGGCGCTCCCTCTTCTCCTTGCGTCAGCGCGCGCCAATTCGGCACGCAGCGCGTTCTCCAGGGCCCCGGCGCCGCCAGGCAAGCCCTCCGCACGGCCGGCGGGCAAGCTCCCTCCCACTTGCTGAGCAAGCCACCGCACGTAGTATTCCCTTTCCACACCGGCAGGCAGCCTGGCAAGCGCCTCCACCGCCTCCTTCAGCACTTCCGGTCGCAGATCATCCGGGGGAGCGGATACGGCCGCAGATTGGGAATCTGCGCCACCCTTGGAGAGGATGCGGCGCAGCTCCCATTCCGTGATAGGAACCGCCTGAGCGACCAGCGCCTGGAACGCCTCCGGCCCCTGCTCTCGCACTACTCGATCCGGGTCCAGGTCTGGGGGGAGGGTGACCACCAGCACCTCTCCGCCAAAGGCGGACTGGAACAGCTCTCTGCCGCGCAGCGCGGCGGCCAGCCCGGCGGAATCGGAGTCGAAGGACAGCACCAGGCGGGGGACCCGCCGCCGCAGCAGCTCCACGTGGTCGCTGGTGAGCGCGGTGCCCATGGTGGCGACGGTTTCGGGGAACCCCGCCTCGTGGCAGGCGATAGCATCGAGATAGCCCTCGACCACCACCGCCCGCCCCGCGTCGGCCATGGCGCGACGGGCGCGGTCAAAGGCGTAGAGGAGGCGGCCCTTCTGGAAGACGGGGGTTTCCGGCGAGTTGAGATACTTGGGCTGCTGCTCGTCGGTCATCGCCCGGCCCCCAAAGGCGATGACGCGTCCGCTGGCGTCTGAGATGGGGAAGATGATGCGGTCCCGGAAGCGGTCGTAGAACCCCTCCCCTGACACGCCAGCCTCCCTGGCGACCGCCAGGCCGGCGCGCGCCAGCTCCTCGCCGGAGTAGCCGCGCCTGGCCATCGCCTTCAGCAGAGCGTCCCAAGTGGGCGGAGCGTAGCCGAGGCCCCAGCTAGCGATGGTCTCACCCGAGAGCCCGCGCCCGGACAGGTAGTCGCGGGCGGCCTGTGCCGCGGCGGCGCGCAGACACTTCTGGAAGTACTTGGCGGCGTCGGCATGGAGGGCAAGCATGCGGTCGCGGCGCGCCGCCCCGGCCGCCTCCGCCCGGCGCATGGGCGCGATGCCATACCTGCGGCCGAGCATCTCCACCGCCTCGGAGAAGGTGACCTTCTCGATCATCTCCAGAAAGCGGAAGAGATCGCCGCCGGCCTTGCACCCGAAGCAGTGCCAGAGGCCGCTCTCCGGGTCCACCGTGAACGAGGGGGTGCGCTCCTTGTGGAACGGGCAGAGGCCGGTCAATCGCCGGCCTGCCTTGCGCAAGGCAACGTGTGGGGAGATGATCTCGACGATGTCAGCGCGCCGCCGGATCTCCTCCAGATCGTAGCCCCCTGCGCTCATGCTTGCTGCCTCACCAGGTCGGTGGATGTAGGGGCACGGCATGCCGTGCCCCTACGGGCCCGCCAATGTCGCACAACCCCACAGATTCGTGGCGCGGAGGGGCAATTCCCTGTCGCTTTGGCAGACACCTGCGAAGGCGCGTGGTATCTGTGCATGATGGCAACGATGATCGGCAAAGCATCTGTCTCGGCCCGATCAGGCGCGCTGGAAGCGTGCCCTACGGGTGGCGGGCAAGCCGCGCTGCCCCCGGAGTTCGCGGCTCGCCTCGAGGGCTTCCTCGACGGCCTGGTGGTGGAGCGCGGGCTGTCCCTGAACACCATCGCGGCCTATCGGCGTGACCTGGAGCAGCACCTCGGGTCGCTTGGCGGACAGGGCGTGCGCGACCTAAAACAGGTCCAGGAATCCAACGTGATCGTCTACTTGGGGCGTCTGCGACGGCTGGGGACGGCCCTTCGCCGGGCTCAGGGTCACCGCGAGCGCAGTCGAGGGGCGGCACCGGCCACGCTGATGCGGAAGCTCTCCGCGATCCGCTCGTTCTACCGCTTTCTGGCGCGTGAGGAGATCATCCCGGCCGACCCCACCATCAATCTACCCGCGCCGCGGCTGGTTCGCCAGCTGCCCAGCGTGCTGCCGATCGAGGAGGTGCAGCGGCTGCTTGCCCAGCCGGATGTCTCCACTCCGCGGGGCCTTCGCGACCGGGCGATGCTGGAGCTGCTTTACGCCACCGGACTGCGCGTGTCCGAGCTAGTGGGCTTGAGGAGGGGGGAGGTGAATCTGGAGATGGGACTGGTGCGGTGCGTGGGGAAGGGATCGAAGGAGCGGATCGTGCCTGTGGGAAGGCCTGCGCTGGAGGCCCTGGGCCAGTACCTGGGGGCGCGGGAAGACGCCTCTCCTGCGCTGTTCCTGGGCAACCGGGGCCGTTCGCTGAGCCGGGTCTCGTGCTGGCGCATGATCGGCCGCTACGCCCGGCAGGCGGGGATCAAGACGGCGATCTCACCTCACACCCTGCGCCACTCGTTTGCCACCCACATGCTGGACGGGGGGGCCGACCTGCGGACGATCCAGGAGCTGCTCGGGCACGTCAGCGTGGCCACCACGCAGATCTACACGCACGTGTCTGTGGACCGGCTGAGAGAGGCGTACGCGGCCTACCATCCGAGGGCCTAGGAGGGCCAGGGGCCCGGGCGCGGGCGGCAGAAAAAAAGGCGCGCCCGGCCCTTGACGACCGGGCCGCGGGCATGTATACTTTCCTTTTGGGTTGGCGAGTGCAGGGAGCAGTCATTACCTCCGTCTGGGGACAGGTGAAGAGGCCGCCTATCCACCCGCGTGATCCTCTCTTCTGATGGCTGACACGAGCCGGTCTCGGCTTGCGGTCGCGTGTGACGCTGGCCGGGGCTTGGTGCGCGTCTGAGGGGGCTGCACCGCCGGGGGCGGCCAAGTAGCGTGGTCCAAGGGGAGATGCACAGCATGGATGTGATCCGAGTCAAAGGCCGGCTGCGGCACCAGCGCCGCAGTGTCGCAGAGATGCCGAACCTGATCGAGATCCAACTCGACTCCTACCGCTGGTTCCAGACGGAAGGCCTGCGGGAGCTGTTCAGGAGCTTTTCGCCCATTGAGGACTTCACCAAGAACCTGGTCTTGTCGTTCTGCGACCCCAAGGACGATGAGCCGAAGTACTACCTCGGGGAGCCCAAGTACGACCTGCATGAGTGCCGGGACCGGGACGCCACTTTCGAGGTTCCGCTGAAGGCGCGCGTCTGGCTGACCAACAAGCGCACCGGGGAGATCAAGGAGTCCGAGGTCTACCTGGGTGAGCTGCCCATCATGACGGAGACGGGCACGTTCGTCGTCAACGGCCCTGCCCGGTGTGTGGTCAGCCAGCTGGCCCGCTCTCCCGGCGTGTACTTCCGCGACGCCATTGATGTCAGCGGCCGCATTCTCTACAGCGCCCAGGTGATCCCCAGCGAGGGGGCGTGGCTGGACATTGACTCCGATGCCAATGACCTGGTGTCGGTGAAGATCGGTCAGGCGCACAAGTTCCCCGTGACCACGCTCCTGCGGGCCCTGAGCGCCATCAACCTGGCGCCGGGGAGCGAGAAGACCAAGTGCTCGACTAATGTTGATCTGATGCGGCTGTTCGGCACGCCCGAGCATCCTAAGAAGCTGGTCGTGGATGAGCTGGTGGGCCGGAGGGTGTGGGAGCGAGTGGTGGATCCAGGTACGGGCGAGGTGGTTGCCGAGGCCGGCGAGGGTGTGGACAACGAGACCGCGAGCCGGGTGATCGAGCTGAGGCCGAAAGACCTCACTCTGGCGGTGCTGCCTCCGCTGATCGAGCACACCATCGAGCGGGATCCCACCCATAATGAGGAGGAGGCGCTGCTGGACATCTACCGGCGGGAGCGGCCCGGGGACCCGGTCACCCCCGAGATCGCGCGCCACCGCCTGGCGGGCATCTTCGCCGACAACCGCCGCTACGATCTGGCGAGAGTCGGGCGCTACAAGCTGAACAAGAAGCTCGGCCTGAGCCTGCCGGAGAGCGTGCGCGTCCTCACCAAGGAGGACCTGATCGCCATCCTGCGCTATCTCATTCGCCTCGGCGAGGGCGATGAGGATGCCAGCGTGGACGAGATTGACCACCTCATGAACAAGCGGGTGCGGTGTGTGGGCGAGCTGCTCCAGAATCAGTTCCGGGTGGGCTTTCTGCGGATGGAGCGCATCTGCAAAGAGCGGATGACCAGCCTCGACCCCGAGCAGGTGACGCCGCAGTCCATCATCAGCACCAAGCCGATCTCGGCGGCGATCAAGAGCTTCTTCGGGTCCAGCCAGCTCAGCCAGTTTATGGACGAGACCAACCCGCTGGCCGAGCTCACCCACAAGCGGCGCCTGAGCGCGCTGGGGCCGGGCGGGCTGAGCCGACAGAGCGCGAAGCTGGAGGTGCGGGATGTGCACCACTCGCACTACGGGCGCATCTGCCCGATCGAGACGCCGGAAGGCCCGAACATCGGTCTGATCGGATCGCTGGCGATCTACGCGCGCCTGGATGAGTACGGGTTCATCGAGACGCCCTACCGGGTGGTCAAGCACGGCGTGGTGACCGACGAGATCAGGTATCTCACGGCGGACGAGGAGGAGGGCTACCGGATCGCGCCCGCCTCCGCGCCGATGGATGAGAAAGGGCGGATCACGGGGGAGGCGGTGAGCGTGCGATACCGGGACTCGTATCCGCAGGTTCCGGCGGCCGAGGTTGACTTCGTGGACCTGTCGCCGAAGCAGATCGTGTCGGTGGCAACCTGCCTGATCCCGTTCCTGGAAAACGATGACGCCAACCGCGCCCTGATGGGCTCCAACATGCAGCGACAGGCGGTGCCGCTGCTGAAGTCGGAGGCGCCCCTGGTGAGAACGGGGGTGGAAGAGCGAGCGGCGCGAGACTCCGGCGCGGTGGTGCTGGCGGCGGCCGACGGACTCGTGACTGCGGTGGCGGGGGAGGCGATCGTGGTGACGCGGGCGGACGGTTCGGCGGATCGGTATCTACTGCATAAGTTCGTGCGCTCCAACCAGGCGACTTGCATCAACCAGCGGCCCATCGTCAGCAAGGGTGAGTTCGTGAGCGCGGGACAAGTGCTTGCGGACAGCCCCAGCACGGACGGCGGTCACCTGGCGCTGGGGCGGAATCTCCTGGTCGCCTTCATGCCATGGGAGGGGTACAACTACGAAGACGCCATCGTGTTGAGCGATCGGCTGGTGCGCGATGACGTGCTGACCTCCGTGCACATCGAGAAGTACGAGATCGAGGCTCGCGACACCAAGGTGGGGCCTGAGGAGATCACCCGGGACATCCCCAATGTGGGGGAGGAGGCGCTGCGAGATCTGGACGAGGACGGGATCGTGCGACTTGGCGCGCTGGTGCGGGCGGAGGACATTCTGGTGGGGAAGGTGGCGCCCAAGGGCCAGGAGGAGTTGACCTCAGAGGAGAAGCTGGTGCGGGCCATCTTCGGCGAGAAGGCGGCGGAGATGCGCGACACTTCGCTGCGGGTCCCCCACGGCGAAAGAGGCAAGGTAGTGGCGGTGAAGCGCTTCTCCCGCCTGAGGTTCCGCTGCCAGAAGTGCGAGGCCGAGTACCAGTTGGGCAAGAACCAGCACCGGCACTACTGCGATCGCTGCGGAGGGGAGCTGAAGCGAGAGCCGGGGGACGAGCTGCTGCCTGGCGTGAACCAGCTGGTGCGGGCCTACGTCGCCCAGCGGCGCAAGATCATGGAGGGCGACAAGCTCGCCGGCCGGCACGGCAACAAGGGTGTGGTGGCGAAGATCCTTCCGGAAGCAGACATGCCGTTTCTGCCGGATGGCACTCCCGTGGATGTGATCCTCAACCCGCTGGGCGTCCCCTCCCGCATGAACATCGGGCAGATCCTGGAGACCCACCTGGGACTGGTGGCGCAAGAGCTTGGGATCGCCTTCGAGAATCCCATCTTCGAGGGGGCGACCGACCACGAGATCCTGGACTACTTCCAGGTGGCGGCAGACAGGTTTCGCAAGCGGGCGCTGGACAAGTACGTGACTGAGGAGATGCGCCTGCCCATGGTGTTCGCAGGGCAGGCGAGCTATGAGGACTACCGGAAGTCCCTCCAGCGATTCCTCGCCCAGAGCGACCCTGCGGAGCTGGAGCGGGCCGCGCAGTGGGTGGGGGTGGATGTTGAGTCGCCAACCGAGAATCGAGAAGAAGCGGCCAAGGCAGTCTGCGAGGCGATCGCGGAGCGTGCGGAGGCCCGGGTGGGGTTCAGTCCGGAGACCGGAAAGTGCTGGCTGCACGATGGCCGGAGCGGGGATCTGTTCAACCAGCCGATCACCATCGGGTACATCTACACCATGAAGCTGATCCACCTGGTGGACGACAAGATCCACGCCCGCTCGACCGGGCCGTACTCGCTGGTGACCCAGCAGCCGTTGGGGGGGAAGGCTCAGTTCGGCGGGCAGCGGTTCGGGGAGATGGAGGTGTGGGCGCTGGAGGCGTACGGGGCGGCCCACACGCTCCAGGAGATCCTCACCATCAAGTCCGACGATGTGCTGGGGAGGGTGAAGACCTACGAGTCCATCGTGAAGGGCGAAGCCATCATGGAGCCGGGGATACCGGAGTCCTTCAAGATCCTGATCAAGGAGCTGCAGAGCCTTGGTCTCCAGCTCACGGTGGAGTCGAAAGAGGCGGAGCCGGTGAGCCTGGAAGCGCCGGAGGGAGAAGAGGCCGTCGCCTGAGCAGGGGCCGGGGGCCGCGGGCCGGGTCTGTAGCGCAGGTCCCCTGACCTGCGTCGGCATGGCGCAGCCATGCCGGTCGGCCTTCGTGCGGCGCCGTCGCAGGTTTGGGAACCTGCGCTACAGGGGCGTATGGAGCAAGGAGTGTATGCAGATGGCACAAGCGACACGGTTCGACCAGCTTCGGCTGGGGATTGCGTCTTCGGAGGAGATGAGGCGGTGGTCCAAGGGGGAGGTGAGGAAGCCGGAGACGATCAACTACCGGACCTTCAAGCCGGAGCCGGACGGGCTGTTTTGCGAGCGCATCTTCGGGCCGACGCGGGACTGGGAGTGCCACTGCGGGAAGTACCGGAAGATCAAGTTCCGGGGGATCACCTGTGACCGGTGCGGGGTGGAGGTGACGCGGGCGAAGGTGAGGCGAGAGCGGATGGGGCACATCGAGGTCGCCGCCCCGGTCAGCCATATCTGGTATCTCAAGGGCGTCCCCAGCCCCATGAGC